>Ga0265295_1003515_pt1 | contig 22724 bp, 21 predicted proteins | sample Munlansysbiofilm_FD_192503 | JGI IMG/M metagenome (GOLD analysis project Ga0265295, IMG submission 192503) | Leachate microbial communities from a municipal landfill in Southern Ontario, Canada - Methane capture system biofilm | ecosystem: Engineered > Solid waste > Landfill > Unclassified ...
AATAATAAACTCGGACATCCGTTCGAACCGGTTTCCAATCATGCTAAAAGTATAATTAAATGAATTCTTTATGGTTCCAAACCACAGTGTATTGGCTAAAACCGAAATAATTGTTACAATGGCCAATGCTCCCCTACAACTAGATCTTTCTTAGTTGATTTAATTTTGTATGAAAAACTTTACTAGCCTTATAAAAGCCATTACATAATCTTGGATATTACTTGTAGGTTACCATCATTAAGAATATTTTTTCCCTCGGGTGTATAAAGTAGTTCAATTCTATCAGCATAGCGTTTTTCAACCTTCCCCCTAACAATTTTCATCGTGCTATTTACCATGCCGTTTTGCTCAGTAAAGGGTTCTTCAAGAATTGCAAAAGTAGCAGGTAACCATCTGTCGGGGAACATGTTCTCAAATTCACCCCCTACCTTAAACTCAGCTATATCGCTTTGAATGAGTCGAATTGCTTCTGCCTTTGCCTCATCCCCAGATAAGTTTTGATGTTTCTCTAATATCCTTCTTTTTAAATTCTCTTTGGATGGAACAATTAGTGCTATTGTGTACGAATTTTGATTATTGTAGAGAATAACCTGATCGATTGACTTCGATTGCTGCACAAGGGCCTCTTCAATGCCCTCTGGGCTGTATTTTTCTCCATCACTACCAATGAGCAGACTCTTAAATCTTCCTAAAACATATAAAAATCCATCCTTGTCCATATAACCTAAATCGCCGGTGTATAGCCATCCATCCTTTACCGTTTCTTCTGTTGCCTTTTGATTTTTCCAATAACCCATCATTACATTCTCTCCCTTAATCACTATCTCTCCCTTTTCCCCAATAGGTAGTTCCTTTCCATTATCATCACAGATTTTTAGTTCCATTGGGGAAACCAAGAATCCGGATGATCCAAGTTTGTGCTTTTTTAATGAATTTGAGCTGATAATGGGTGTGGCCTCAGAAAGACCATAGCCTTGCATCATTGGCATGCCTACAGCATAGAAAAAACGTTGAAGATCGATATCTAAAAGTGCTCCTCCACCAATAAAAAACTTAAGATTTCCGCCAAAACCCTCTCGAACTTTTGTAAAAAGTATCCTATCGTAAATCCAAAGTAATGGTTTATAAAGAATTGTAATTCCCTTTCCTTTGTTAAACCCCTCTTTATTGTATGAGTAAGATAAGGATAGTGCATGGTTAAAAAGTTTTTCAACGAATGGTCCTTTTGAACGGATATTCGATTCTATACTCTTCTTAAAGTTCTTTGCAAGAGCAGGAACGCTAAGGAGTAAGTTTGGCTTTATCTCCTTAATATTTATGGGAATATTCTTAAGCGTTTCCATTGAGGTTTTGCCAAGTTGAACTGTGGCAATACTAGCACCCATGGCCATAAATGAGTATATGCCAGCCACGTGGGCAAAGCAATGATCAAGTGGAAGAATAATCAGCGTTTTGTAGGTTGGAGGTATATCCATTAAGGTAAGCGCCTGCTCAACATTTGCCGTATAATTCCGGTGCGATAGTACAACACCCTTTGGGTCGGCTGTTGTGCCTGAAGTATAACTTATAGTAGCATAATGATTTGGACCAATATCCTTTATTGATTCAAACAAAATGTTTGGATTGTCAATAAGCATCTTATCACCTAGTGCAAAAACTGAAGAAATGTGCATTTCGTTAACAGCATAATTCTCCTGTTCATCCAGAAAAATATATGTTTTAACTTGGGTTAGTTGATCTTTTATAGCCCTTATTTTATGAGCCTGATTTCCAGAGACCATTAGAATGTTGGTATCGGAGTGAACTAGGCGAAAAAGTAGATCTGTTGACTCTAATTTAATGGATAAAGGTACATTTATGGCTCCTGTATAAAGAATGGCGAGTTCACTTATAACCCACAATTTTCTTCCCTCAGATAGGAGGGCAATGGTATCGTTTTGCTTTGCCCCTAAACTTAAAAGGCCAGCGGCTAGGCGGTACACTTCATTTTTAGTCTCTTTATATGATACTGATGTGAATTTATCATCAACCTTTTCCCATAGGTAAGGATTTTCTGAGTACTTACTTACGCTCTCTTCAAAAAGATTAACAATTGTTTTCATAGTGTTTTTCTAGATTAGTACTAAAATTAAACAGAACTTCACAAACTTATAAAATAATATCAAAATAACCTCAAACAAACAATATGTCCACATATCTTTGGCCTGTGCTAACCTAAAAAAAGATTATTTAATGCATTTTAATATAGAGAATTGCAACTTATGCCCTCATAGTTGCGGTGTAAACCGCAAAATGGGTCAGCTTGGTATTTGCAGGGTTGGAATTGACCCTTTGGTTGCAAGTATAGTATTACACAAGGGTGAAGAAACTGTAATTTCAGGCGAGAAGGGTGTTTGTAACGTGTTCTTTGCCCATTGTAACCTATCGTGTATCTATTGCCAAAACTATCAGATATCTGATAATAGGCTAAGCGATAAGCGTTGGCTTATCAGTTACGACATAATAATTGATAGTATTAAGCGAATACTTGATGATGGAGTTGAAACTTTGGGGTTTGTTTCGCCCTCCCATCAGGTATATCAAATGGTTGAAATTATTAATAGATTAAATTCATTGGGGTATAAACCCATTGTAGTTTACAATACAAATGCCTACGATAGCGTAGAAGTTCTAAGAGAGTTGAATGGGCTAGTAGATATATATCTCCCTGATTTTAAGTATTACTCCGATGAGTTGGCACTGCGGTATAGCAATGTTAAGAATTATAGGTTCATTGCAACATCGGCTATCAGAGAGATGATTTGGCAAAAGGGAACCTCTTTCCAACTCTCTAATTCGGGTGTGTTAAGCTCTGGAGTAATGGTAAGACATCTCGTTTTGCCAGGTCATAGCAAGGATAGCATACAACTTTTAAGGCATATTGAGGAAGAGTTTTCTTCCAACCTTAGCATCTCATTAATGAGCCAGTATCGACCTAACCAGAATTTAAGCAAAAAGAGTAGCATTAATAGACTATTATCCCCAAATGAGTATGAGGAGGTTGTAAAAACGCTTTTCACCTTGGGTTTTCATAGAGGGTATGTTCAGGATCTAGCTAGTAATACCTATTATTTGCCCGATTTTAATGCCTCAAAGCCCTTTTTTGATGTATTTTAAGAATAATGTAATATCTTAATAAACAGTGTATTATAATTTTTGTTCTAAAAAAATGCATGAAAATCAAATATTTATTTCTAAATATTTTTGTTTAGAGAAAAAAATGCTGAAATTTGATTTAGAATTATAATAACAAACAACTATGAGAAAACTACTTATTCTTTCCTTATTACTGGCCTTTTCATTTAGCAGTTGCCGGTTTTATGATAGAATTTTTAATAAGGATAAAGCAGCAGATACTTTGGCTGTTTGGGAAGCCAAGCAAGATAGTATTCAGAAAGCAGAGGCTTTAAAAGTAAAGAAAATTGAGGAGGCTCACAGATTAAAGGAGAAAGCCATTCAAGACTCTTTAATGCGTGTTAAAGAAATGGATGCAAGGAACAAATACCAAGTTATTATTGGTAGTTTTAAAGTTCCTAATAATGCAGATGAATTTCAAACACAGGTTAGAGCTTTAGGCTTTGATAATGCAAGAATAATTGAATCGCCAAACGGTTTCCGAATGGTTTCAGTTGCAGGTTTTGATACCTATTCAAAAGCTGCAAATGAAATACTAAGGATAAATAGGTCGAAAGAGGAACCTATTGAAATGTGGGTTTACGAGGGAAATCGTTAGCTTAATAGTCTTTATTAGCGCAACATAGATATAAATTTGAAGAGGGCGTTTGCCCTCTTTTTTATTATTTTTCTTGTTCTATTTTTCTATTTAAACCTAACATTTATTATTTGTAAAGATGACGGATTATTCTATTTTTGACATTCTTTAGTTTAAAACACATCATAACGTTTAAAATCAAACAAATATCAACTAAGCAAATGGAAAAAATTAAACAGACTTTACGTGATTCGAAAACGGCCAGATGGATCGCTTTGATACTCATCTCATCAACAATGTTTTTTGCCTACTTCTTTGTTGATGTCGTTGCCCCATTAAAAACTCTATTAGAACAAGCTCCTTATTTTTGGTCTAACGAGGTATTTGGTATGCTTGGAGGATCTGAGTTCTTCCTAAACGTATTTGCAGGATTTCTAATTTTATCAGGTATTATCCTTGATAAAATGGGTATAAGATTTACATTAAGATTATCAGGAATTCTTATGCTTATAGGTGGTACCATTAAGTGGTATGCTCTAAGCCCAGGCTTTGTTGGTACTGGGATTGAAACTTTTCTAAACTCTTTTATTGAAGGCATCCCTGCTTCCGCTAAACTAGCATTCTTTGGGTTTGCAATATTTGGCGTAGGTGTTGAAATGGCTGGTATCACTGTTTCCAAAACTATTGTAAAATGGTTTAAAGGAAAAGAATTGGCACTTGCAATGGGTCTTGAAATGGCACTTGCCAGATTAGGCGTTTTTGCAGTTTTCCAACTTTCACCAATATTTGCAAAAAGTGGTGGAGTTTCAAATTCTCTTTTCTTTGGGGTTTTATTCCTTTTAGTCGGGTTTATCACATTCTTTATCTATACCTTTATGGATAAAGCGCTTGACAAACAAACCGGAGAAGGTACAAATGTTGACCCTGAGGATGAATTTAGAATTTCAGACCTTGGGAAAATAATAACAAATCCAGGGTTTTTAGCTATTGCTGGGCTATGTGTTTTATTCTATTCTGCAATCTTTCCATTCCAAAAATTCGCAACAGATATGCTTGCTTCAAAGTTAAGCATTGATGCTGCTATTGCATCAAAATATGTATCATTCTTCCCTATTGGAGCAATGATTCTTACTCCATTTATTGGTGCATTCTTAGACTTTAGAGGGAAAGGTGCAACAATGATGATGTATGGAGCAATACTATTAACTGTTTCACATTTAATCTTTGCACTCGTTCCAGAGGCAGCATTCACTCCCTTTGTAGCTATAGCAACAATAGTAATTTTAGGCGTTGCCTTTTCTCTTGTTCCCGCATCAATGTGGCCTTCACTTCCTAAGATTGTTGAAGATAGGTACTTAGGCTCAGCTTATGGGCTAATATTTTATATCCAAAACATTGGATTATTACTAGTGCCTATGTTAATTGGATATGCACTATCAGCTTCAAACCCAGGAGTATCAGAGCAAATTGCAGCCGGAGCAATTGTAAAGTACAACTATACTGTGCCTGAGCTTATTTTTGCGGGTTTTGGCGTTTTGGCCGTTATTCTTAGTCTTGTGCTGAGAAGGGTTGACAAGATCAAAGGCTATGGACTTGATATCCCCAACAAACTGCCACAGGCTTAGGATTTGTTGATCTAAAAAATATATTTAAAAAGAAAGGTGCCTGAGTGCACCTTTCTTTTTGCTCGTCCGGGAAGTTATATTTCTTTATTTTAATAAAATAAGTTGCTTGTGAACACGCTCAAAAGAACCTTGAGAGATTCTGTTATCAGCCGATGGGGAATTTTGTTGTTGGTGGCCTCAGTGCATGCAGTCAATTCCTAATTCTATGGTACCATCTCCCCGCTGAAGCGCACGCTTGAAACAGAGTTTGGCTTTTCGTTGTCCGACCGAATGTTGAGGCAAAGATAGAAGGATAAAAAAGTATTTTCAGATATCAAAAGAGGGATTGCATTGTAATCCCTCTTTTGATTTTATGGCCTAATAAACTTAATATATGATAACTAAAGGGTTAATGGTTAATCAATTAAAGGACTCCACTGAAGAATGCTCACAATCACTATTATTCGCTTCTGTTAATTGACGTATTGAGTATTCTATAAATAGCGGGAAACAAATAGGTTTTACCCTAAAAGTGTTTCCAATTACTTATTAAGTGAAAAATGATTTAGGAATTGCTACAGGAGAGAGTAAAATGATATGCCCTTGTTGAAGTTAAGGATGAACTAGAAATTATAACCAACGCCAACCTTTATGGATGAGGTAAAAGGATAGGTTATTGCGTAATTATAGTTTAATGGGTTAAAGTGTAATTGAATGTTGGGCTCAACAATTAGGTCAACCTGATGTGTTACAGGAATAGAAACGCTAACAGCAGCGATTGCTGATGCGTTATACTTCCGAATCTCTTCAGTTTTTCCGGTGAAATTACCGCGAGTGCTAAATACCTTAAATTTATTGTTTACCAATACCCCAGCAGCACAGCCTAGTTTAAACTCAATATCGAAAATTCCAGCTCTTACGTTAGATGAGACAATAAAGGGAACTTGCATGTAGTAAAATCTTTGCTGTAGGCTAGCGGTATTTAGCATTGACGAGCGGAGAAGAGGTTCAGATGCATTGGGAAGGTTCGAAAAATTAGATATCGCTACACTATTATTGTCAAGAGAAACGGTTCCGTATGAAGTATTTGCGTATAAATAGTCCATGTCAAATTCAGCGCTCTGGTTCTTTAATAGTATAAGGTTGTCAATGTTTTGACCTGTTGGACTTATTGAAATACCTGAATATAATGAGAAGTAACTACCTATTTTTTTTCTAAATAATAGGTCACCACCAAGCATCCATGCTCCAGTTTCACTAGGGTTTTGCTTGTAGTTGAATGCTCCGTATGTATGGTATGAGAATGCAGGGTTTAGATAACCGATTAAACTCCAAGATTTTTTTCCTTTCTTCTCTATTGCTTTAGTAATTGTTACCTCACCCTTATTGTTGTTATTTATATTGCCAATTGTAGCTAATAATGGCATTGTGTTTTTGTTAGCCTCTTTATCCTCATTAGCCAGAGGTGCTTCACTTTTAAGGACTTCTACTTCTTCTATAGGGGGAATAAAATCATTATCAAAATCCTCATTTTTGTTATTGATTTGTAGTTTAGGCATTACTTCATTCTCCAAATTTGTCTTTGTAACAAATGCAATACTCGATGCCGTTAAAGGTTGTAACGGTTCTATTCTGTTGGAGGAGAGGGTAAGTTTATGGCTAAATTCTGAGGGGAGAATTTTGGAGGAGGAAATGATAAGGGTTGGAACGCCAATGCTGATAAGAATAAGCATACAGGCTGCAATCGAAACAAATTTAATAATGCGCAACTTTTTATGGCTATCTAACCTATCAAGTTCTTTACTTATCCCTTCCCATACATCTGGTATTGGACAAGTACTAATGGCAGATAGCTTTGCTATATAGTCTTCAAACGGTCCTGGTTTATAGAAGTGCATAATGCTCATGCTTTTCAATCCGACTCACTTTTTCTCTTAAAATAGCCCTCGCCCTACTGTAGTTCGATTTACTAGTTGATTCAGAAATCTCCAATAGTTTTGCAATTTCGCTATGTGAATAACCCTCAATGGCGTATAGGTTAAAAACAATTCTATACTGCTTTGGAAGGGTTGAAACTATTGTTAATAGTAATTGATAATCGGTTTGAATAAAACTATGTTCAAAATGAGAGTTGTATGCGCTAGTTAGGTTATCCTCAACATCGTCCCTTTTCTTCCTATGGTACTCAAGCGCAGTATTAACCATAATTTTCCTAATCCAACCCTCTATAGAACCTTCAGACCTAAAAGAACTAATTTTCTGAAAAACTTTAATAAAACCATCCTGTAGGATATCGCGAGCAACATCAGCATTAGGATAGTAGCGTAAGCATACGCCATACATCCTAGATGAAAAAACTTTGTAAAGCATTTGCTGTGCCTTACGGTCGTTCTTTTTACATCTTTCTACTATGTTTTTGCTTATATCCAAGTGAATATCTGTTTTGTATGCACAAACAAATATACACCATTTACTTACATAAATACAAGATGTTGAAAAAAGTTAAACGGTTGCGTTCTTTTTATAAATTATTAATAAACTAGTTAATTGCATGGAAACGGCCTAAAATTAAGGATATGAAATTATGTATTGAAAACATTTGCCTAGTAGCATTTTCTTTTAAATGCCAAATAATTTCAGAGTTATAGCTCTGTAAATCAGCGATAATTGCATTTACATTAAATTAAATATAAATTTGTGTTAATCACTTATTTATGCAACCCTAAAAAAATAAAGATTATGAAAAGGACTATAAATTTACTCCTAATGCTCTTGATGGCCATAGCCTCCACACAAGTTAAGGCGCAGGGCGACCCTAACAAGGCAGCAGAGGATATTGTAAAAGCCTACAAGGAAAAGGATGCCACCCTATTGAAACGTTACGCTACAGGTATTCTAATTAATGTTATCAACGACAACTTTTTCGAGAGTAAGGATGCTAAGACCCTTGTTGAAATAGCAAAAGGCTGGGATGGCACTATCAGGGAAATTCGCTATGCAAAAGGCGATATAATGGGTAGCACCGTGATTATGGCCAATGTTTACATTGGTGATAATCCAAGCGGTGAGCTAAACACTGTTCTGCTTACGAGCTATAACAACTCAGACTGGAAGGCATTTGGCTTGGGCATTACAGAAACCTCTAGGAAGGAATTCCTTGAGGGTTCGTTAGAAATTCCCAAAGACGAACCTAAAACAAAGCCTAAAGCAGATAAAGCCTATAAAGGTTTTTCCATTGAAATGGCAAATGGTGAAACTTTGGATAATCCTACAGTTGCAAAGCTAAGAACTATGCTTAAGACTATAGATGACGACAACTTTTTTTTAACCCTAAGCGGGAAAGATGGTTTTCTGCAAACAACCATTTCCGAAACTGGATTTATTGTTCAGCATAGTGAAGGGGAAGAAATGTTTGAGGCAGAATCGTATTTCACAATGGAAAAATTGGTGGAGATATTTGAAGCTTACTTAAGGAGCGAAGATTGGAAGAGCATGGGGAAGTGGGCTGCAATGTAGCTTATACTTGAGTGTTTTTTGTAAAAGAATATAAGTATATACACTTAATAGCATAGTGCTTAGTGTAAAAATCTTTGTTGACAAAGTAAATCAGTAGTTAATTGAGGTATATATTATACAGTTTGAACATTTTATCTTTCATAACTAATAACTATTTAAAGCAATCTACGTCATATTAATTGATTATATTTAAGAAACCTTAAACACATATTATTTAAAAATTTAACCTAAAATATTTAGAGCCATGAAAAAGGGATTAGTACTAATTGCGCTAATTGCACTTGCAAACATAGCGTTATCTCAAGGTTTTAATCCCATAAGCAAAAACCGAACGGCTATGTTTAAGTGTGATAATAACTCTCACATAATGCCCATTAGAGTCGATTCGATTAGTGTAGATGGAAATGATACAACCTATCACTTTTACCGTACATGGGATTATCAGAAAGCCACAGGTTATTATGGCTCGGATGAAGATGAGTGCGTAACCCCAGTTGGTTCTTCATGGATTGGAACCCAAGCCATTCATAAGGAAGATGGCCGTTTCCTTTTTATGAACTACGAAAAGGATACGCTAACCCTTAAACCATTTGCTGACATTGATTCAACATGGGTGTTTTACACTTTTAATAACGGGGATAAGCTCTGGGCAACAGTTGAATCTGCTGATAATGCTGAAATACTAGGCGTAAATAGTTTACTGAAGCATATTTCGTTCATGCGAAAAAATTCTCAGGGAGAGATAGAACCAAATTATCCCACCAACCTCCATGTGGTTATTAGCGATTCTCTGGGGTTTGTTAGCCTGTTTCCCTTTCGTAACCTTTTTGGTACAGATGGTTATTCTGATGCGCTTTGGGGTAATTATGATATTCCTTTCGACAATTATTCTCTTATTGGGTTAACAAACCCTAGCGTGGGGCGCACTCTCATTTCTAATGTTTCAATATACGATTTTGATATTGGGGACGAGTTTCATTACTCGTCCTATTCTTCCTCAGGCTGGGGCTCCGATGATTTTTTCAGTGAAAACACAAAGCAAATTTCCATTGTAACCAATAAAACGTACTCAACCAATAACGATTCCATATACTATGCTTGGGACAATGTTAAGAGGCATGTAGAATTTGAACACAATTACTTGAATCCAGAAATTACCTATAGCGAATTCACCTCTACAACTAAAGTCTATATAGCCGACACAAGTTTTTTCTTTCCCGAAATAGCAATTATTGAAGAAGAATATGGAGCTCATTATGCTCAAAGAACGCATTCGAATAATCGGATGAGAATTATCCCCATTGAGCAACCTGCTATTTGGCCTGATGAATTTCCATGCTGGAGAATAGTTTGGGCTGTTAAGCATAGTGATTCAGGGTCTCATGGTTATGGAGAAGGAATTGGTTATTTGGGGCAATACTTTGAAAGTGACTATTCACAAAGTAGTTCTGCGCTGGTTTACTATAAAAAAGGGACAGAAACCTGGGGTACTCCTTTAGTGATAACATCAGCTCCTGTTAGCTTAACTAATTCATTTAGTGTTTATCCAAACCCTGTTTTTAAGGGTGGCAATGTAAGCATTGAACCATCTAATAATAAGTTGTATAGCGTAACCCTAATCAACTCTATTGGCTCTGTTTTATATCGATGGGATAATATACAGGGTAATTACCAATTACCAGTTCCCGGGAATATTTCAGATGGCCTTTATTTTTTAATACTAAAAGGGGCAGACGGTACAAGTATTACAAAAAAGTTGATTGTTAATTAAACGTGTATAAAAGTAATGGCAAGGTTAGTGTTTTAACGATTTAGTCTGATAGGGGAGAAATCTACAATCAGTTACTATTGTTACAAAAACTATTACATGGGTTTTTAAAATAATGATGAGATGAAAAAGATTTGTACTTTAATTCTTTCACTAGCAATTGGGATAAGCATTTATGCTAATCCGATATCGTTACCCACAGTAGAGATTTCAGAATTGTACTTCGATAATTCTAATAACTGGATGTTGGAATTAGCCTACTATGATTTAGATCAAACTGGAATTGCCATTGATAGTATTTTTCTCTATTCTACTTCTGATACGGTTAAACTTCCCTCTCATGAGTTTTTAGGTGATATAGGATTTTGGGTTATCACAAAGGATATCCTTCGAAATGATTTTGTTGTAAAAAGATTCGGTGATACGATTAAGGTTGTTTTTTATGTTTATGAAGAAGCATTTGAAGATGTATTAATTTATGGAAATGCTACAGAGGCATTAATAAATTCCCCAAGACTTGGCCAATCACTTAGTAGATATTATATGTATTTTATAAAGGACAATTCCCCAACAATCGGAGAACCAAACGACACCCTTGGAATGTGTGGAACGTTGAGGGGAACTGTTTATGACAAATTTTCTACACCCGTTCAGAATCGCTCTTTTTTACTAGATTTTAACTTTGAGACAGACCTAAACGGAGAGTATTCAGCAAGGGTTTTATCTAAGCCCTCAGCCTTTAACAGAATCAGATATAAAACAGGGCAATACCATTCACAATCAGTTCCTATTACAGCAATTTCGTACATAATGGAGCCAGATTCAATTGTTGAACTTGATATCTATTTGCTGGAGGAATTGGCCTCAGGAACAGAAAGTTTATCATTGGGTAAAAAACCAATTAGAATATACCCAAACCCTGTATCAATAAATGAACAGCTAAAAGTGGATGTTGATTTACCGATTCTTACATCAAATATTTGGCTTGAGATAGTTGATGTTAATGGAAAACTAATTAAGAAAGAAAGGATAAAACGTTTGGATAATTTTGTTGATGCACCAGCAATAAGTGGACTTTATATAGTAAGTGTATGGCTTGATAATCAAACTGTAACATCAAAAAGAATACTTGTAAAATGATTAAGTATTTAGTCACGTTTTTGCTAACCACACCATTTTATTTATCCGCGCAAAAACCACTTCAATTTGTTGATGAGAAAATTGATTTTACATTAAATAATGACCATTTTACGATAAATGGCATTTATTGTTTTTTAAACAATTCAGATGCTGTAATTAAGCAAACCATTCTGTTTCCGTTTTCAAAAGATTCGGATTCGGTAATTGTAAAGCGTATTTTCAACTTAACCTATTCAGAGAATCTTAGTTTTCAGAAGTTGAATAATGCAGTTGCTTTTAAAATCATTTTTTTACCAAAAGACACTGTAAGAGTGAACATTGCATACTCTCAAAGCACAGCTAAAGAAAACATCTATGTTTTGGAATCTACTCAGACATGGGGGCAGGCATTAATTCGTGCAGATTATTCATTAGCTTTCGATAGCTCCATCCAAATTGACAGTTTGTCTTTAAAGCCCGATTCATTGGTTAATAACGTATACTACTGGACTAAGCAAAATTTTTTCCCAGATGAGGATTTTAAAATATGGATTAAGTAGATTCAGTTCATTTGGATATATTTTAAACTAAGGGAGTAATCTGTTATAATAATAAGAAGAACTTAATCGTTAAAAGTAATGAACCTTAATTGTGATTAATGAAAGCAAAAATCATTAAAATTTTATTGCCACCTATTTTCGGAGTACTAACAGTACTTGGGATACTAGTCTTTTTTAACCTCGTTGTACACAACGGAGATGCTTTTAATTCTCCTGATAATGGATTTTTCTCATTATTTGTTCCAATTGTAACACTTATTGCTCTCATAATTCAGATAACACTAACATTGCCCTTTTGGGAAAAGTTTAAGGCAAATCAGAGAGTTTGGGGCATGACAGTTTTTCAATTCACATCACATCTTTGCATTATCTCGGGATTGGCTTTTGGATTGTTCTTTTGGGATAAAAGTTTTGGTTTAAAAGACTTAGTTTTAGCCTCTATAACCGGAATAATTGCTTTTGCTCTTTATTGGGCAGTGAATTTACTTACATTAAAAAAAATGGATAGGCTATATAATTAAAACCATTGCCGAATATGTAGTTAAAGTGCAGGTAGTATAAACAAAAAAGCCTTAGCAGATTGCTAAGGCTTTTTGCGGTCCGGACGAGACTCGAACTCGCGACCCCGTGCGTGACAGGCACGTATTCTAACCAACTGAACTACCGGACCAATGCTTTAAAGAGCGTGTCTTTGTTTTTGACGGTGCAAATATATGTGATATTTTCGTCACATGCAATACATTCTCTTAAAAAAACGCTATCGGAAGAAGCTAAAGTGCACATTCCCGTAATTGCGTGTTTGCCAATATCCATCAAGTTCCGAAAGATCAATACGTTTTGAATGCTCAACGATTAACCATCCATTATTGTTAAGCAGTTTGTTCTTTAAAACTAATTCTGGAATCTGTTCAATACCTTTAAATTCGTAGGGAGGATCGGCAAAAATAATATCGAATGTAATATTGCAACTCTTAAGAAATTTGTAGGCATCGTGCCTAATGGGAACAATTTGGGTAAAGTTTAGTTCCTGCTGAATCTTCCGAATAAACTGAAAATGGGTAAAGTTCATTTCAACAAGATGAATGCTTCTGCATCCCCTTGAGGCAAACTCAAAACTAATACTTCCTGTGCCCGAAAAAAGATCGAGCACAACAATGTCTTCAAAATTAAAACTATTGTTAATAATGTTGAATAGTCCTTCTTTCGCTATATCTGTAGTTGGGCGTGCTTTAATGCTTTTTGGGGGCGAAAAAATTCTTCCTTTATACTCACCGCTAACTATGCGCATAGCGATTGGTTGAATAGGTTTGCAAAGCGACTTTTATACTTGCCAATTAAGTAGCTAAAATGACTCTGCTCTATATTGATAGTAAGCGAAACATCCTTAAAGAAACGACTGGTAAGTATTTGCAAATCACTTTTTTTATCGTGCTGACCGAGTAGCTTAATAATGGTGTTGTTTGGTCTTAAGTCTAACCCTTTGCAAATATTTAATAAGTGGAAAGTAATATCATCAATTGAGGAGATATCAAGGCTACCACAATGTTGAATCTTATCACCAATCGATATAACGACTACTCCAAAACCATCGGCAAGGGAAAGTGTAACTGAATTATCCCTTTGTTCCTTTATTGAGATCAGATGGGATTGTATTGTCGAATCACAGAAGGCAACTATTTTCGATTTGCTTTGCACTTTAAGCCAACTCGTAACTAGTAGTGAGGGAACGCTAAATACGGAAACAGAATCGTTGGTTACGCTATTGTATCTAACCTCATCAAGTTCGTTTATGGGTGTAGTTAGTGACAGCAACTTTTTTGCCTTACTTGGTTCAACCAGAACTGCAGGGGCAAGGGTGAAGTTCTTTGACTCGTAGCTAAAAATAACATTCTTGAATGGCCTCGAAATCCAGCTGTAGGCATTGGAAATGAATTTAACCTGATCAGACCAATCATCTGGCGAAACCGTTGGATTATTGAAAGGGCAGGAAACAAGCCCAATAAATAAGTTCCGAGTATGATCCTTAATACAAAAAGAAAATCCATTCAGGGCAACCTGAATGGATAATTCGTATGATTCAGTTCGATCTATGTCAAAGGTTTCGTCAAAAAATTCAAGCTTTTGCATGTCTATCGCTTACCCTATTCCCAGTTTCCAGAATTGTTTGTAGCTTCGGTAAGTGAACCAACCTGAAGTCCAGGGAAACGCTCAAGCTTCTCCCTTAAATCGTTTAGGTTAATAATAAGCTGCTCATCAAGACCATTAAGCAAAACGTTGTTGTGCACTTTTGCCTCAAAAACTCTAACAGTAAGTCCTGAACCGGTTGTTATCATGCCAGCGCCCATTTCAAATTCTTTACCTCCAGTGAAGGGCACTATTTTTAGTGAATCAACCGGGTATTTTTTGGGGAATATACTATCGAGAACGCTAATTCTAACCGTATCGCGCTTAACCAAACCTTTTGCCACTGCGATAGAGTCATCCAATGATCCGATTTGTCTAACAACTTTAAAAGAATCGTGCTTAACAAAATCAATAAGCGTATCGAAACTACCCGTAAATTTGCCGGTTTCCGAACGAAATGCCAGCTGTGCAGTTCTAATATCTTTAAGCCTTTCTATTGTTTGATTATATCGTTTATCCTTCTCTTTGTTAAAGCGAATAGGATTCATTACGCTTTCATAGATAAAGTATGAAAGGATAGCTATAGCTATTAGCAACACAATTTGATAAACCGTTTTCATTTTGCTTAATTTAATTTAAGTTTGTTTGCAAATTTACAAACAAATATTAATTTTCAACAAGCCACAGCGCTTTATTCTGACTTTTAATGAAAAAAGAAACTATAAACAACCTTATAGTTAAAAACCTTGGTTTCGACCTTACTAAAAGTCAGGAGGTTACGGCAGATCTGCTGTCTTCATATTTTCTTGATAGAACGGACTATCATCTTTTTCTTTTAAGAGGATATGCAGGTACTGGTAAAACCTCTATGATTGCCTCGTGCGTTAAAACGCTTTTGGCATGTCGCATCAAAGTTGTGCTATTGGCTCCAACGGGTAGGGCTGCTAAAGTGCTTTCAAGATATTCAAACTCTCCAGCATTTACAGTTCATAAATGGATTTATAGGCAGAAATCGGAAAGGGATGGCTTGGGAACCTTTGTTCTAAATAAGAACATGAGCAAGAATACCATCTTTATTGTTGATGAAGCGTCAATGCTAAGCAATACTGCGGCAGATAATTCAGGTTTTGGATCGGGGCGTTTGCTCGACGATCTGCTGACCTTTGTTAACGATGGTGATAATTGTAGGCTTATCCTTGTTGGCGACGATGCCCAACTTCCACCCATTAGGCTTGATTTTAGCCCTGCGCTTAATAGTAGAGAGCTGCAAAGTTATGGTTATACAGTAACAGAGGTTATTCTTAGCGAGGTGGTTCGCCAGGCTCAGAACTCAGGAATCCTTACGAATGCTTCGTTAATTAGATCTTTTTTAGACGAGCGTAGGGTTGAAATTCCAAAGTTTTCTCTTGTTGGGTTTGATGATATTGTGAGGCTTTCGGGCACAGAGCTGGTTGATTCGTTGGAGGCAAGTTACTCAAGTGTGGGATTAGATGAAGCGATTGTAGTTTGCTACTCAAATAAGAGGGCCAATAAATACAATCAGGGTATTAGAAACCAGTTACTTTGGCGAGAGGAAGAGCTGTCGGTTGGCGATTTGCTTATGGTTGTGAGGAATAATTACCATTGGACAGAAAAGGTTGAGAACATAAACTTTATCGCCAATGGCGATGTGGTTAAAGTGTTAAGGATACGTGGAACAAAAGAGCTGCATGGTTTCCGTTTTGCCGAGGTTACCGTTCAGCTTATCGATTATCAGGAGCAAGAGCTGGATGTTATCATTATGCTCGATACCCTTAGCGTTGAGGGGCCATCGCTCCCTATGGATAAGAGTAATGAACTTTACCAAAGCGTGGCATTGGATTATGAGGATATTGTGAATAAACGAAGCAGGATGGCTAAAATAAAGTCTGATCCTTATTTTAATGCTTTACAGGTTAAGTTTGCCTATGCCGTTACCTGTCATAAAGCACAAGGCGGACAATGGAAGCATGTTTACCTCGATCAAGGTTTTTTTAAGCCCGAAATGATGACTCGTGAGTACTTAAGATGGTTATACACAGCAATTACCAGAGCAACCGAAAAGGTGTTTCTTGTAAATTTTAGCGATGATTTTTATTTTGAGAAAAATCAGTTCTTCGAATGATTTTAGATCTTAAATGTCCTTTTTATTTCAAACTACATACTATAGCTTATATGCAGTTGTGCGCTATTTCTAAAAAATTGCTACATTTAACCTGTTTATAAATAAATAAGGCACTATGAAAACTAAGCGCTCAATAAGGCAGAAGATTATACTATATATTCTTTCTGTTTTTGTAGTATTCTTTGTGGCATCCGTTGCCTATATTGTTGTTACATCACGTAAAACAATCCTTGACGAGACCATTGAGAAAACAAGATTTATTGCAAAGAACTCAGCTACTGATATTGAAAAGTTCTTTGAGAGTAATTTGGGAATTGCGCGCACTTTATCCCAAGCTTTTTCAGTATACCAGACTTTACCTGTTGATCAGTGGCAAAAACTCTTTCTAGAGATGTACTTGCCGGTTATCAAGGCAAACGAGCATATCTACATTATTTGGGACAGCTGGGAGCACTCCGGGTACATCCCAAATTATACAAAGGAGTATGGACGAACCATGCTATTTGTTCTTCGGGATGGAGATAAATTTGAGAAAAACAAAGAAGAGCGAAGTCAGAATGGTGATTCAGACAGGTATGGTGGTTTTAAGAAGGGAAATCGAGTTGATATTTGGGAACCCTACCTCGATGTGGTTCAGGATGGAAAGCGCGAAGCGAAACTGATGACAACCATCGCATCACCGGTGCAAATAAACGGAAAGTTTATGGGGATGGTTGGTATTGATTTGGAGTTAACAGCACTTCAAGAGTTAGTTGCAGGTGTTGAAACAGTTGAAGGTGGATATGCCTTTCTGGTTTCTCCCGAGGGAGTAATTGCGGGCCATCCCAATAGCGAGCTAATATCAAAAAACATAGATGAGGTATTCCAAGCCGAAATTAAAGAGCATAAACTACACGATCGGATTCGGAAAGGCGATGAATTTAATTTTTCGCGCATCGATGACAAAGGGAAAAGCCATTATATGTTTTTCTCGCCCATTACGGTAAATGGAGTAATTAATTCATGGTCGTTAGGCATATCAGTACCCTATAGCCAAATAATGCGTTCAGCAAATCATACGCTAAATATTTCAGTAATCGTTGGAGTTTTAGCGTTAACCGTTGTGATTTTACTGCTGATTTTTATCTCAAATAGCCTTACCAAACCAATTGTTAGCGTAACATCTACACTAAAGCGCATGGCGCATGGCGAAATTTCATCAAAGATGAAGTTTACAGTAAACTCTGGCGATGAGATTGAGGAGATGGCCGAGGCTCTCAATCGTTCAATTGAGGGGTTGAATAGCAAAACTGAATTTGCCCTTGATATTGGCAAAGGAAAACTCGATAGTGAAATCGATCTGCTGAGCGAACAGGATATCCTTGGTAAATCCTTAATCGATATGAGGGATAGTTTGAAGGTTGCTAAAGATGAGGAGGTAAAGCGTAAGGAGGAGGATAGAAAACGGACTTGGGCCAACGAAGGATTAGCCAAGTTTGCAGATATCTTAAGGCGCAATAATGATAAGGTACAAATCTTGTCGGATGAAATTGTAAGTAATTTAGTTAAATACTTAAAGGCAAACCAAGCGGGTTTGTTTCTTCTTGAGGAGGAGGATAGGGACGATGTCCATTTCATGCTAATATCCGCTTATGCATGGGACAGGAAGAAGTTTATGAACAAAAGGATCGAGTTTAACGAAGGGCTTGTAGGTGCGTGTGCTATGGAGAAGGAAACCATTCAGCTAACCGAAATTCCAGATGATTATGTGGAGATAACCTCGGGTTTGGGCAAGGCAACACCAAGCTACATTGTGCTTGTGCCGCTTAAGCATGAGGAGGATGTTTTGGGGGTAATAGAGATTGCCTCTTTTCGTGCCTTCGAACAATTTGAGGTTGAATTCACTGAGCGCGTAGCCCAGAGCATTGCCTCAACCATTCTATCAGTTAGGATTAATGCTAAAACACGTGCACTTTTAGAGCAATCGCAGCAGCAAGCCGAAGAGATGTTGGCACAAGAGGAAGAGATGCGTCAGAATATGGAAGAACTTCAAGCTACACAGGAAGAAATGAGCCGAAAGGCTCAAGACCAAAAGCAGAAGGAGAATGAGTTGAGCAAAGAGTTTGAGGAGAAGATAGAAATTCTTAAGCAAGAAATAAAAGAGCTGAAAAAGAAAAAGTAGGCTAAACGAAAGAATTATGTTGAATAGGGCAAATTGGGAAACCAAATTGCCCTATTTTTTTGCCACAAAAGAACAAATCATCTACAAAAAGTGTTTAAAGAAGAAAAAATACATGAAAATTTTACTCGTATTTTGGGCACTTACTGCTCAATTAATGATATTGAACAATAACAATGATAATAAAACATTGCAAACAATGAGTACAGAGAGTTTAGAGGTGGCAACGCTGGGTGCTGGCTGCTTTTGGTGTGTTGAGGCTGTTTTCTCAAGGTTAAAAGGAGTTCAAAAGGTAGAATCCGGTTATTCCGGCGGAAAAATTTCAAATCCTACCTACAGAGAGGTTTGCTCTGGGCTAACAGATCATGCTGAAGTTATTCAGATTATATTTGACCCAAACATCATTAGCTACGCTAAAGTATTGGAGGTGTTCTTTAAAACCCATAATCCTACATCATTAAATAGGCAAGGTGCCGACGTTGGCACACAGTACAGATCGGCCATATTTTACCACTCAGCCCAACAGCAGCAAACTGCAATAGAGGTAAAGAAAATGCTCGATTCAGAGGGCATTTGGAGCGATAAAATTGTAACAGAGATAACTCCTTTCAAGAAATTTTATCCGGCAGAAGATTATCATCAGGACTATTTTCAGAATAACAAGAGGCAACCCTATTGTCAAATGGTTATAGTTCCTAAAATGGATAAGTTAGAGAAAGCCTTTAAAGATTACCTTAAGGATTAATCGTTTAAGCCCAATTATTTGCTACCTTTCCGCCCAATTTTCAAAAAAAGATGGTAGAAATGAGGTTTAAACGATTTGCGCTAATTTTATCCCTGTTTGTATTTGCCTTTAGTGCCTGTACCGTTTCAAAACAGATGAAGCAGCTCGATACCGAAGCACAGCAAAGGTATAATGAAGCTAGCTATGCAGAGGCATTCGACCTTTATGGTGAGATAATCAGTATTAAAACACAACAAGGTAAGGAGGTTGAAACTACCGTATATCAAAATGCAGGAATAGCTGCATGGCACGTTGGAAAGTTTACCGATGCCATTAACTATTTAGAAAAAGTAAAGGAACGCTCATCAACAAATGCTCAAACCTACTACTACATTGCAAAAGCATACCTAAAGGTTGATAATTTATCGCGTGAAATTACAAACCTTGAGGAGTTTACAAAGATCTATGCCGATAAGGAAGAGATTACTGAGGTAAACCATCAGCTCTTTATGGCATATGTACGGAGTGAGAATTGGGATAAGGCTTATACGCAATGGCCATTGCTTAGCAGTAATCAACAAGAGGAAGTTCTTACTATTGAGGCATACATTAAGGTGACTAGGCAATTGGGTTATACCGATAAACTTTTACCCATAGCGAGTAAGTTGCTAAAAAGCGATTCGAAAAATGTTCTAGCTCTCGAAGTTTTGGCAATGTATTACTACAATCTGGGCGAGGATAGTTATCAAGTTGAGATGAAAGCCTACGAGAAAAACAGAACAAACAAACAATACAAGCAGCTACTTGAAGCATTAAAGGTAATTAATGAAAACTTTAAAATCTCACGCGATTACTTTGAAAGACTCTATAAATTGAAGCCTGAGCCCAAGTTTGCAAACTATTTGGGGAATATTTACACCCGATTCGATAATAAATCTCAGGCCAATTACTACTATAGAAAAGCCAAGCAAAACTAGACCTTGCTATAGAAACTTATCGATACCAGGATAATTATACCTTTTTCTTGCAATGCTCTCTGGGAAAACAAAGTACTTTACAATACCCTCAGTACAAGTTACACCTTTGCTATTGATAAGTTTCGTTTTAATACTAGCCAAATTGTTTTCAAGTTGTTCAATACTAGCGGTTAGCCTTATGGGTCCATGGGTTAGTAATATTGGTTTGTGATATTGTACTTGCATTTCTGCCGTAACTCCTCCAGTTTTCAGGAGAACATAAACAGCCCAACTGGCTATCTCGTCAAGCATGGTTGCCTGTATTCCGCCGTGTAAAACGTTTTGGTATCCTTCAAAGTTAGCATTAGGAGTCCACTCTGATACAATTTGTTGTTCATGCTCATCAAGAAAAAAGCCGAGTTTAAGCCCGAATGGGTGATTTGGTGAACAGCCTATGCAGTTATAGCTCTCTTTTCCAGCAAAGGGGTTATTAATTTTTATCATCTGTTTTTTCTGCAATATTACAATAAATGGCTCAATATGTTTAATTCGTTCCGCTCAAGTTCACCTAAATAGGACATTGGTATTGTTTTTCCGATTTTGTGGTGGGTATGAATATTTGCCTAGGGGTGCATTACTAGCACTAAAAAGCTGTTGAATGGAAAATTAACTTTAGTTAATTTTAATCAAACCCATTTTGTAATACTGATTAGCGTTTAAAACAATCGTTCTTTTTTTATGCTCCTTTAAAAACTAATGTGCTATATTTGGGTTAATTTAATATAGGGTTATGAGCAAAGGATCTATTAAAACAAAACAAAAGATACTTGATTCCGCTACAGAACTTTTTCTTAAAAAGGGAGTAGATAGAGTGGGTGTTCGCGAAATTGCTGCCAAGGCAGGCATCAACCTATCGCTTATGAACTATTACTTCCAGACAAAAGAGAAGTTATTTGAGACCATTTTTGATATGTTGGTTAAGGATAAAGCTGAGCATCTTCGCGATATTCTTGAATCAAACCTCCCCATTGAAGAAAAAATAAGTGATTACATCGATTCCTATATCGATATTCTCATTGATAAGCCAATTCTTGTATCCTTCGTTATGTCGGTTATACACCGAAATCCCGAAAAGTTAAAGACCATGGGCTCGGTTTTGGCTCTTTATAATTCCGAAAAGTTTTGCAATCATATCAATATTGAGGCACAGGCCGGAAGGGTTAGGAGTGTTAACCCGGAGCAGCTCTATGTTAGCATAATATCGCTAATACTATTCCCATTTGCCATAAAGGAGCTTATAGCCGATAGAAACAAGTTTACACCAAAGGAGTATGATGATTTTGTAATTACCCGTAAAACTCATATTACCGATATGGTTCTGTCGTATCTAAAGGTTTAGTAGTATCCTAAGGGATAGGCAGTTAAAATTTGATTCTTTTTCTTTATTTAAAATAAAACTTACAGTTATGGCCTATAAAATAATAAACCTAATTGCATTTGCAGTGATGGTACTTATGAACTACCTTGCAAATGCCATCCCATTAAACGGGAAAACTACAGGAGCTCTTTCAGCAGAGTATCCAAACCTTTTTGTGCCTACTGGGGCAACCTTTTCAATATGGGGTGTTATTTACCTTATGCTTTTACTATTCATTATTCTGCAGTTCTTCCAATCGAACTCTGAAATTGTTAAAGCTGTAGGTTGGGCTTTTGCAATAAGCTGCCTTTTTAATTCACTGTGGATATTTGCTTGGCATTACCAAATGCTTCCCCTTTCGTTAATCATTATGCTAGGCTTGCTTATTACCCTCATATTCATTGGTGTAAAGTTGCAGGCCTACTCATTGAGCATTTCAAAGGCATCATTTGGTATTTACTTGGGCTGGGTATGCATTGCCACCATTGCTAATGTAACAGCCTTGCTGGTAAACTACAAATGGGGTGGCTGGGGATTATCAGAACAAACATGGGCAATTGCAATGGTTGCCATTGGTGCAATAATAACATTACTTGCTACGATAAGGTTTTCAAACCCATTTGTTGGTCTTGCTGTAATTTGGGCTTTTATTGGAATTGTAATTGAACAAAAGGGAGCGCACCCAGCAATTGTTACAACGGCAATTATTGGTATTACAGTTGTTGGGATTGTAACAATTTTGTCCTTTATTGGTACAAAGGGTTTTGCTAAGGGCTGATTATATAAGTCTTTGTAGTATTTAAACGAGAAAGACCAGTCAATTGGCTGGTCTTTCTATGTGACCCCGTCAGGATTCAAACCTGAAACCTCCTGATCCGTAGTCA
>Ga0265295_1003518_pt1 | contig 22700 bp, 15 predicted proteins | sample Munlansysbiofilm_FD_192503 | JGI IMG/M metagenome (GOLD analysis project Ga0265295, IMG submission 192503) | Leachate microbial communities from a municipal landfill in Southern Ontario, Canada - Methane capture system biofilm | ecosystem: Engineered > Solid waste > Landfill > Unclassified ...
TTTTAAAGTGATATTTTTTACATCTTTTTTAGTAATTTGGATGTTTTCAAGCATAAAAACTTATCCCTATACCTCTAATAGTTTGATAAATTTTTTCTTTGTTTTCGATTGATATATCATATTCATCTTCTACATCCCAAAGAACATCTTCCATTGCACTTGTTATTTCATTTTCAACATCTTTATTTTTATGCCATTCAGGTTTTTTGGAAGCTCCTAAATAAATTTCATCAAATTTCAAAGTCAAATTTTTAACAATCAGCTCAAAATCCACAACTTCTAAGTTACTCAAAATGTCACCCAAATTATCATAAATGGCAACTAAAGTTTTTTTATTTTCAAACTCTTTTGGATATTTATCTTCATTTGGTTTTGACATACCTGTAATTAAGTCCTTTAGTTGTTTTGCTTTTGCTAATTTTTCCTCTTCGCTTAGTCTTTTAGCTTTATATTCATTGATTACATCTTCAATCTGTTGGGCAATTGACTTATAAAATGCTGGATTTGATTCCATTTTTTCTTTTACCACAGCACTTACCGCACTCAAAATTGTGTCAGCTTTTGCACTTTTACCCTCAACTCTTTGAACCTCTTCTTCAAACTCTGTTTCAAAGATATTTACAAGCCGAGTCAGCTCATTCACCTCTTTGGCACTTACAAAAGTATCAAGTAGCTTTTGCATCTGTTCTTCATATTTTCCAAAGTCACAAGTTTCATGATATCGCAGTTGCACTACTTTTCTAAGTTCATTATAAAATTTGATTTTTTTCTTATAAAGCTTGATTTCATTCTCACTTAAAATATCATCAATTTTCTCACTTGAAAGTGCTAATTTAAAAGCACGAGAGAAATGAGACAGCCACTCTTTAAAATCATCTCTTTTTTGAATATCTGCTAAAACAATTACATAACTTTCTAAATCATCTTTAAATTTAACATCACTAAAAAGGTCTTCTAAATGGGTGTAATAAGTTTTAGCTTTTGCTATCTCACTTCTTACATCTATCACCGCACCTGTTAAATCTTCTGGATCAAAGCCATTAAGTGAAGCATAGTTTGTTAAAGCTTGATCAAGTTCCCCTAGAAGCCCTCTATAATCTACAATATATCCATAATCTTTTCCATCATAAAGTCTATTTACCCTAGCAATTGCTTGTAAAAGATTATGTTCTTTTAGTTGTTTATCTATATAAAGTGTACTTGCTCTTGGTGCATCAAAACCAGTTAAAAGCTTATCTACAACAATAAGCAAATCTATCTCATCACCATGGATAAACTCACTTTTTACATACTTTAGATATTCCTCTTCACTTCCAAAGTTTTTAATAGTTTCTTGCCAAGCTTTTGCAACATACTCTTTATTGCCACCATCAAGCTCTTCATGCTCATTGCTTGAGATTACATAAGCAGTTCGTACATCACCGTACTCTTCAAATATCTCATGATATTTTATTGCCTCATATTTACTACTTGTCGCAAACATCGCTTTAAAACCACTGTTCGCCATTTTTAAGGTTTTTTTGAAGTGTTCATTGATATCTAATGCTATTAGTTCAAGTCTTTGCTCACTTGATGCAACTTTTTGAAATCTTGCCCATTTGTGTTGCAAGTCTCTTTTTGCATCATCACTTAACTCTCGGCTTATCATATTAAACTTTCGTACTAGCCCATCTGGACTAAGTACCTCTTGATCTACAAGTCTTCCTTCATAGAGCAATGGTAAAACAGCTCCGTCTTTTACAGCATCATCTATGGTATATCTATGTATCTCACCACCAAACTTTAAAAAGCTATTTTTATTTTTCTCTTTTTTTAGAAGTGGTGTTCCTGTAAATCCGAGATAACAAGCAAGTGGTAGAGCCTTTTTCATTGCATTGTGTAAATCTCCACCTTGAGTACGATGAGATTCATCAACTAGCACAAATACATTATTATCATTGATAACAGTTTTTGAGTTTCTTACCTTTTCAAACTTATGTACAAGTGTTGTAATCACACTTATACCGCTTTGAAGTTTTTCTATCAAATCACTCCCACTACTTGCTCTTCCTGCTTTTATATCTGTATTTTCAAAAGTTTTATGGATTTGTTCATCCAAATCAACCCTATCGGTTACTACTATAATTTTTGCATTAGTGTATGTTAGTTTTAGAAGTTTTGTAAGCATTACCATTGTCAGAGATTTACCACTTCCTTGAGTATGCCAGATAAGTCCACCAGCTCTTATACCATCAGTTATCTTTTCTACCCTTTTTAGAGTCTTTTCAATCCCAAAGAACTGCTGATAACGGCTCACTTTTTTAACTTTTTTATCAAATAAAATATAGTGTTTTATTAGTCTTAAAAGTCTATCTTTTGATAAAAGTGCAAAAAGTGTCAAGTCAAGACTAGTTACTTCTCTATTTTCTATCATTGTTTTTAAAGTCACTTTAGCCTTTTCGCTCTCTTCTTCTTTCCACAAGCTATAAAACTTTAAAGGTGTTCCCATAGTTCCATATCTAGCTTCATTGCTATTTGCTGCAATAGTTAACTGGATGTATTTAAACAGATGTGGAATTTCATCTTTTTTTTGTTCTTTTTCAAGCTGCTTGATACCATTTTCATAGTTTACACTTGATTTTTTAAGCTCAATCACCACAAGCGGGATACCATTTACAAACACTATCAAATCAGGTCTTCTAGTCTTTGTAATTTCGTTTTGGTTGGCACGATCTACTATAAACTCTTCAGTCACAAAAAAGTGATTGTTTTCAATGTTTTCAAAGTCGATGTATTTAAAAGAGAAACTCTTTTTTGTTCCATCATCAAGATTCTCTTCATAGCTAGTACCTAAAAGCAGATGATTGGTAATCTTCTCATTTGCTACGATTAATCCCTCATTTAGAGATACATCCAAGTCTTCAACTGCTTTGGCTATATTATTGGCACTAAATTTATAGTTTTGCCCTTTATATTCATAGCTATTAATGGCATAAAGTCTCTCAATAAGTATCTTTTTTAAAAGTACAGCGGATGTTTTATTTTCTCTAAAAATAAGATTATCTTCTTTGGTTATAAACTTATACCCAAAATCTTTATGGCTCAAAAGGTTGATACAGTTTTGTTGTATTACTTGTTCAAGTGTTATATTTTCCATGCTCATGCCACCAAATGAGTGTTTTGTTTGATATAGTAATTTATCAAATACTCTATCGATTTTTTGATGTCGTCATTGTCATAAAACTCAATCATTACCTTGTTAAACTCGAGTTTATCTTTTGCTTTTATGTTCAAAATCGGATAGCCATTATCTAAAAGTATCCCATTCATCATAAGTCTTGATGTTCGTTTATTACCATCAAAGAAAAATTGACTTTTAGCACCAAATAAAAAGTATGTTATAGCTCTTATGATGGGGTGAACTATTTTGTTTATCTCTTTTACACCATCTTCAAAAATATTATTTAACTCATCTGCTTTTGGTGGTAGATAATCTGTTCCACCTATATTTACTCCGCTCGTTCTAAACTCTCCCCAAGTAATAGCTTCTTCCTCGGCTACCTTGCCATGAAGCTTTAAAAGTGTAGATTTATCTATACGAAACTCACTTTTTTCTATAAGTTCAAAAAGAAGATTTACACTTCTGTTTTGGTTAAGAATTTGTTGCTCATCACTTAGTTTGTGTCCACCAACTGTAATCCCTTCCAAAAGTGTTTGCACCTCTGGGAAAGTCATCGCATTACCCTCTAATGCAGAAGTATTATAGATGAAATCTATCTTGTCCTTTTTCGCTAAACTAAACGATAAATTTTTATTTGGTACAAAAATATTTAAATTTGTTGTGTCTATGTTGTTTATAATTTCGCTATTTATTTTCATTGTTTTACCTCCATAGGTTTGATGAAATACCCGCCACTTTTTTTACTTCCACGATACTCAATCAAATCTTTTTCTTTTAATTCTTTTATCCATCTTTGTAGAGTTCTAAGCGGTATATTAAGCTTGTTTTCCATTTCTACAGCACTTGTACCTTGATGAGATTGTATGTAGTCATATATTTCTTTTATAGTGCCATTTAAACCGCCATTTATCGTGCCACTTAAACCGCCAGTTATTCCCTCATTAACTTTCTTATTTGCATAAAAAGTAGTTTTTAAAGAGCCCCACTCATATTCAAATGTTGGCTTTGGTAGTCCATATTTGATGCACTCATCTATCATATTGAGTGTCCCTTTACCCCAGTTTTCTATAAATCCACACTTATAAAAAACCATTGCCATGATTGGATTGTATGGTTTTGATTGATGGGGTTGTGAAAATTTCTCTACAGGTACTTCTGCACTTAGTGTCGCACCGTTGTACATCACTAGCTTATCATTATATACTCTGATTTGTAAGTTTGTAGTGTTTGTGTAGTCTCTGTGAATTAGAGCATTTATAACCGCTTCTCTGAGAGCTTCGTATGGATACTCTAGCTTTTCTCTACGATGAACACCCTCATACGATATATATGCTTTTAGATATTTAAGCCTTAAAATATCCATGATAGTATCAACTTGATCAATGAGATTTCCCTCTATGATTTCACTACTTTGTACATCCGTTTCACTTAAAAACTTCCCTATTTTTGAGTGAGATTGGATGTAATATTTCTGTGAATTTTTAGCAAATAATAAAACTGCCGCTCTTTTTAAATGCTCACCATCGTAAAGGTTGAGTTTTCTAAGTAGCTCTTCTACATTGTTTTCATTTTCAATATCTGGAACTCTATCTTTTGCGAGTCGTTTAAACTTCTTGATAGTTTCAAGGTTTATCTCTTCTATACTAAATCGCTCTTCGATTACATCATCCCATGTTTTACCAAATCTTTTGAGTAAAAAGTTTGTTAGATTACTACCGTTTAGCTCTATAGTGTTGCTTCCACTTCGTTGATAAAATCTACCTCCATAAGAGATAGGTGCAAATGTTTTTTGAACCGCAACTTCTATGTAGCTTTTATCTTCATTATTTTTTACTATCACATCAGCGATGATTCCTAGTCTATTGTTTATCTTATTTGGCAAAGTCTCTACTAACAAAACTGTATCTTCAACACCGATGATATTGCCATCATCATCTACTCCGATATAAAGCTTCCCACCATCAGTATTGGCAAATGCACAGATGGTTTTGAGATACTCATCTTTCCAGATTTGTTTAAATTCTATGTTTTGTGATTCTTGAGTTTGTAGTTTCATGTTTTTTACTTCCTATCAATTTGACTTTTCATGATCTTTAATATAAAGTCGAATTAAATTTTTTTTATCATCTTTTGCACTAGTAATAAATTTTCTATTTTTAAGAATATCTATTAACTTTTCGTTGTAATAGTTATTTTTTAAAACAGTTTGTTTTCCATCTAGGTTTTTTATTTTAGAATACTCTTCTGGTAAAAATTCTAAGATTTCTAGAAATTCATCATTATTTAATTCGCTATGTTGTTCTACTATTAAATTTATTTTTAATTCCAAACTATCTAAAACTTGAAGCATTTTTTTAGTATAGTAAATTGATTTTATTATTGTTTTATCAACATATTTATAAATTAACTTGGCAATAGTTTTATTTGAAATTAAATCAAAATCTATCTTTTCAACCAGATCCGTTTTAGTTTTATCTGATAAAACACTATTATTTATTTCAAGAATTTTAATAATATCATCTGTTTGAAATTCAAATCCTTCAAATTCTTTCAACAATTTATGTTTGTTTTTTTCAATCAGAACAATATGTAAATTTTCAGTATTTTCTTTGAGAGCATCAAAACATTCTTTATTAAATGAAAACCTGTTATATTCAAGAAGTAATAAAATTTTTTCTTTATCAAGTTTAGATATATCTAAATTCGAATAACTCCAACCAATATTTTTAATTAAATACTCATAAGATTTAATATTAATTTCATTTGATTGAATAATAAGCTTTAATAATTCTTGTGTAAAAAATTGATATTGTTCGCTATATTCTTTTCCACATTTTATTTTAGATATTTCTTTTGCATTTTCTTCTAAATTTAGATAATCTATCAAGAACTTATTATTAGTGGTTTCATTATTGAAATACTTAAATACATTATCCCAACTCGCTTTTATTTTATTAAGTTTGAATAAATCTTCCCACAATTGATTATCAATGCTATCAATGTGTGATATTTTAGTTTCTTCTTTATCAATAATTTTAATTTTCAAATTTATATCAAGACTGTCATTATTTAATAATTCTATTATAGTCTTCTCAGACTCTTTAGTATTTGTCTCTATTATTAAAAATATATTTGTGATATATTCGTTAATATTATCCAAAATATATTGGATAAGAACTTCTTTATCTTTAATTAATTTATCTGATTTTATTGTCGTCAAATGGGCTGTTTTTAAATCTTCTTCAACTTCACTCCTTGGTGCACATTTGTTAAAAATCATTTTATTTACCATATATAAATTCAATTCGTAATGAGATTTTTTAAATATAAAATCTACTATTTCAATATTATTACTCCAATCAAGTTGCGAAAATTTAAGATTTAAATCTTTAATAAGATTAATAACTTTTTGTGATTCTAATCCGCTAAAAGATTGCATAAAAGCTAAGTTATTTAAACTAAAATTATTATAATTGAGTTTTTTGATATCTTCATAATCTGCATAATGAATCATCCAACCAAAATAAGTATCGAGTTTTTGATCTCTCTTCTCAGAGAGAAATATCCATATATTTTTATAGTATTTAACAATATTTTTTACAAATTCAACTCTCTCATTACAAGTATCCAAACAATACAAAATAAAATCTTTTGAAACTTCACTTTCATCTGACAACTTATGAAAAAGTTTATTTATATATTTAGGATAACTATTTTTATGCTCAAGTAAAAAATTGACTAAATATATATTGAAAATACTCTCTTTATTGAATTCGTTTAAAACCAATCTAAAATCTATAATTTCCTTTAAATTCTTTAGTTCATAGTTAAATTTTAAAGCTTTACCATTGCTTTTCACATTTCGTAAAAAGTCTTGTTCATCTTTTGTGATACTGACACCAAAAAAGTTTGATATATACTCTTCATAATTTTCATCAATATGTCCATAAGACAATAAGTATTTCATCAGTTCTTTATTCTCAAAATTAATATCTTCCAAAATAGTAACATCAAGAAATTCTTCAAAAAGCTCTTTAATACTTATATCTTTTAGTCTTTCTTGCTCTTTTTTTAAATCTTCAATCTGCTTTAGCAAATCATTTCTTTTATTATTTATTTTATCTAAAATAAGTTGCTCTCTTTTTTTATAATCACCTAACTCTTTTTCTATGTTGGAAAATTTAACTGCTAAATAATGACTTTGTTGATTGTAAGTTCCTAATCCATTAGCTTCCATAATTAATTCAAAATTACTATCATCTGTACTATTTTCAATACTAAAACTATTATTTGCTGTATAAATAGTTTTATTGAACTGCTGATTGGACTTCTCTATAATTTTTAGAATATAAAGTTGTCTTAATTCTTTAATGTCTTGTTTTGGCTCTTTTTCAATTTTTTCTATATAATCTTTAATATCTGCTATTTTATTATCTAGTTTCTCAATATGTGATTTTAAATAATTCTTTTTTTGGGTATGGAAAATATTATAAACCAATCCTTTGGATTTATGTAGTTCTTCAAAATCTTGAGGCTCAAAATTTTTATAAATTATCATTGCAAGTAGTTTAGTTTTATCTAATTTATTATCAAGTTTTTTACTATAGACTAAATATTCATTGTAAATATTTTTTACCAACCTCATGTCAGAGATAAAAAGAGATATATCGTAAATAAAATTTTTCTCAACATTGCTGAAATAATTTAGAAGTACATCTTTAGAATTTGTTGCATTTATATATGGAATAATAGGAATTAAAAAATCAAAGAACTTAGTTCGTTCATTTGCATTTTTAAACATTTCATCTTTAACAGCGTAAATAAATACTATTTTTTTATCCACTTGTTCAGAATTATTTATAAAATTGTTTAATTCTCTTAATTTCGTAAAAATTTCTAAATTTTCAAATCTATCTAAATCTTGAAATACAACTACATCAAAATTTGTTTTTTCAAAAAAATATAATATCTCATCTAAATACTTATTTAATAATGAAGCACTTTCACTATTTGAAACTAACTCTAAATTTTGCAAATTCAATTTTTCAATGTTTGTATTACTAATTAAAATTAATATTTTCCGTATTGCATAATATGAGCCTATTAATAAAATAAACATTGGCAAATATTTTACATACTCAATAGTATTAATTTGTAGCAACTCTTTTAAAAATAAAATATTTTCTAATTGCTCTGGTTTAAATGTAATAAAATAAGCTAAAACCACTGACAATATTGAAATAATCTTTATAGGTATCCATCTTAGTCTATTGATTTTTTTAAGTCTTGACTGTGGAATAGTTTTATTTTTTACTTTATAAAACATTTGCTCTAAAATACTTTTTTCAATCAATGATAAATCTGTTGTTTTTTGATTATTCCCTTCCACATCTTTAGGCTTAAAAGTTGCAAGAGAGATATCTAAAAAATTGTATTGGGCATTATTTCTTTCAAATGTTTTTATGAAACTACTTTTTCCAGAACCATAAGAACCAGAAATAGCAATATTTTTTACTTTATTGTTTGCAAGTGCATTGCTTAACGCTTTGTTGTATTCTTCAATATTTTCTGCTTCATCATTAGCAGTTAAAAATTGATATTCAGTTTTATTTAGTCTATTAGCATTAGCTAAATTCAAATGAAAAATATTGACTTTTTGAATAAGCAAAAGCAATACATTATCTAAAAACTTTAATATTTTTTGTTTCATATCATCTTCCCTATACAACATTTTTTATATTTTTTACCACTACCACAAGGGCATTTATCATTTCGTCCTATTTTGATTTTACTTTCAAGCACTCTTTTTACAACTTTTGCACCCATATCCACAGAATAAGTCCATTCGGTATTAGACATAACACCAAATCTAAAAGTTTGCATTAATGGATCAAAACAAAGTCCAAACCAATTATTAGCCTGTTGCATATATTTTCTATGTTTACAATGATCTAAAAGTTTTGTATAAGCTTCTTGATAAGGTAATTTATTTGTATGAATGGTTATTCCAGCAGATGCATCATCAAAACCCACTGTAAAATCATGACTTTTGCCATCTCTATTAAATAAATCAATTGTTTTTTGAATACCTTCGTTGATTTGACCAATAGCCTCTTCTGATAAAGTTAAAAGAAATAATCCAATTTCAATTGATTGATCATCTTCATATTTTTTTATTTGATCAATAAAGTTTCCAACAATAGTTCCTCTGTATTTGGTCAAAATACCTTCTGGTAAATCTTTTCCTGGCAAACCTTTTTTTCTTACCATTAAAGCCAAATCTAAATCAGATGAAACGCTATCATCAATCATCATCATTGAATACTCATCAGATAAGTATAAGTTCTTTTTTAAATGATAAGATAAAATTGAATATTCACTTTGTGCAATAAAATTTTTAAAGTATGTAGTTCTTTTATTCGTATAACTCAAGAAATACAATGGATTTGAAAGCATCTCAGACATAACATCGAGTAAAAATATATCCATTACAAAAGGTGGTTTGATTTTTTTATTTTCTTCAAATTTTAGAAATTGTTGAGTTTGAAAAGCTAAAGCTGGATAATGATCAGAAACTACACAAAAAATATAAATTTCTTTAAAATCATTTCTTATAGTAAGCTCATTTTTTGAGGCATCTAATAATTTGTACTTTTCTTCTTGAATTAGTTTTGCACAACTCAATCCCTGATCATATGAATCTTGAATTGCTTTTTTAAAATCTTCAGCAAGGAGATTGTCATTTCCCTTACGAGACTCTAATCGTAGTTTTTTTGATTTAGCTTGCAATACAATCGCACGATTTGCAAACACTACCAAGACATCAATTTCTCCAACTTTAGTTTTATTATTAAAAATATCTATATTTTTAAAAACATTTTTTGCACCGAATATATTTGATAAAACTTCATAAGAAAAATCTTCAGTAAAATCTCCTCTGTGTTTTGTAGCTGTTGTTTTAAAATATGTTTCATCATACTCTTTGAACCAAAAAAATGGAGATTCGTAAGCAGCTTCTAAAAGTGCATAATGTTGGAATAAAATATAAGTATTATCATCTTGCTTTATCAATGGTTTTGCATTAATTACATTATAATCACCAATTGTTTTAAACTGTTCATTGGATGTGTTCACTGTAAATTCTTCTAAAATATTTGATATTAATTTTCCAGAAAAACCAGTTAATTCAATTAGCTCATCAACTGTGAAACTAAAAATATCCATTGTAGTCCAGAAATCAGGATGTATGCCAAGTAGTTTTTCTCCAAGTTCTAATATCTTTTTTTGTTGAATATCAACTATGCACATAATCAATGTTTGAATATTTTCTACTTCAAAGTTTTTCTTTTCTAAAAACCATGCATTATCATTTTTATATTTTTTTACAAATAAATCTAAATATTGAAAGTCATAAGCTGATTCTGCAGCATAAAATATTGATTCCCTTAAAAACACACCTTTAGTAAATGGATTTTCATCTCTATTATTTTGAAGAATATCCATAAATATATCTTTTGAAGGTGCTATTATTGCTTGGTGCAATTCTTTCAAAAGTCTGTATGTATCCTCTATGTATTTTTGCAAGATAATAGGTTTGGGAATAGTGTAGTCAATCTCTTTTTTCAACATCAAGCCAACTAAGGTTGATATTTCAGTTCGTATCAACCTTTCATTTGAATGAATTTTAGCCAACTCATCTGTTGTTGGTTCATCATCAAACATAACTACATTATTTGAGAAACATAAAAATGCTATCGCATGAATGTAACCAGATGATGTACATAATTGAGCCAATTCATTAAATATATCAATTTCATTTTTGACTAAATTAACCATTGCTATTCTCATTTTGCATATAAATACTTTTCCGTTTTAGGTAAACTTCATTTATAATATTTTTAACGCTATCTTGCTTTTTTTTCTTTCTTTGTTCAATAATTAATTGTTTAGGAGTATTTTTTATATTTTCATTTTCTTCTTCTTTGGAGCTCTCGGGATGAATACCACCACCTTTCCATTTATTGCTATAAAGCCATTCTTCATAAAAATATAACCAAAGATATGTCCAAGAAACAATAGTATTGCAAAGTGGCATGTTTGTATTCCACTCATTATAAGAAGGATAATATAAACATAATCTAATTTTTTTAGGGTCATACAAATGAGGAATAGATTTACTTTTTGAAACTTTCCATATATCTTTATCTAAAATAAACACATCTGGAGAGTAATTATCAATATGAAAAATAATCAATACTTTATATGTCTTACTTAGTTCTGTAGGTTTTGCATCAAATTCCCAGAAAAAATATTTACCAGAAAACTCACCCGTTCCATTTTTTGAAAGAGGACAAAATTTCACATTACTATATTGTTGTAATAATGTTGTTTTATGATATTTAGATACACCTTTTGCTAACACTATCTATTTTCCAAAAAAAGTATTTTGCTTCATTGCAAATGAGTCTATTGCATTACTAGACAATCCAAGGGAAAGTAATCCATTTAACCTGTTTTGAGTAACACTATCTGTCATATCTTTATAAACTTTATTAACAGGTGATTCACCCAATCCATTTCTAAGAGATTCAAAAATTAGATGTTGACCTTGAAGATTAATGACTGATTCAAATATTACAATAATTGCATTATGCCAATTATCAAAATTTTGTTTTTTTATAGGTTTATAATTCCATTTTTCAGCAAAATTTTCGCCATTAACTGTAGGATTCTCAATCCAATATCCATTACGATTTTCAATAAATTTTGTCATATATTTTAAGGTATCTGTCATTAACGCATATTCATTGTCATACGAATAGTTTTGAATACAATACTCATAAGATTTTGTCGCTAAAGTGGTAATTATGATTGATATTGGGGCATCATCTTTCCCATCAAGCATAATATCTCTATGCCTTTTAAAAATTTGGATAAATCTTTTTAATAGAGGTTTATTTGGATTATGTTCTGGAAGTTCTGTTACTGTTGCTGCATCTTCAGCCGTAATCACCATATTTCTAGAATCAAACATAGCTTTTGTAGATTTCAATATTGGTTGCATTGATGCAATATAATCAAACCACTTTGCATACCCTTCTGGATTTGTTGGCACATATCGTTCAAGTTTTTTATCTGCTACCAATTCACTCTCATTATGGGGCTCAAAATGATTATCAAGAGATGGTGTCACATCAAGATGAAATTCATTTGCATAATTAATACACCAACCTCTATTTAATGGTGTTAACATTTTTTTATATGTATCATGCTCTTTAAGTCTATTCCCTACAAGTTCTTTCAATCGCTCTGGAGTAATCATATCGGCTGATACATTTGGTGTATAAAAAACCAAATCAATATCAAACTCTTTTTTACCAATAGGTTTAACCGTAGTTTCCAATCTAAATGAACCTTGAGGATATATTTCTCCATCTTTAAAGCATTGTTTTTTACCATCACCTAATAAGCAATATTCTCCTTCTGCTAGCCATTTTCCTACCGCTTTATATCGCTCTTCCGCCAATTGACGCTGTGTTTTAGTAATTTCTAAAGACTCACCAACTTTTTCTAGTATTTTAAATATTTCATTTTTAATTGACATGCTCATCCTTGATATATTTATTTATAAAAGATTGAATTTCAGAATGTCTATCTGAAAAATCTTTATCTGCTTTACTTAACAAATTCTCATTTTGAGATACATCATCAAGTGGCAATGCTTTATCACTTGTATATGTTAATCGTAAAATATTTTCTTTTGGCATTAAAAACTGAAGTAAACTATTATTGGTTTTAGTTTGCAAATTTAATATCATAGAAATGAGTTTTTCTCTTTTCCATCCAGTCAAAAATCCCCACCACTTTGTATTAATATGGTAATCATTTTCTTCTACACCAGTTCCAATTGATACAATTACTACATCATTTGGTTCGGTATTAAATATTTTTTTTGCTTCAGCAAGGGCAACTAAAACAGGACTATTAGCCCAAAGCCCACCATCTGCAAGTAAAAAGTTGCCCACTTTATGGGGAGGAAAAAAGATTGGTGCCGAAGAAGATGCTAAAATAGCGTCAGATAATAAGATTTCTTTATCTCTTACTAATTCTTTTGTATTACCATTACTATCTTGTTGACCATTAAAAGTGGTTTTAAATACAAACTGTGTTGAATTGCCAATGTCGGTTGCATTTATTAATAGTGGTTTTTCTATATCACCCAAAGTTGTATTTTTAAAAATTGCTTCTAGTTGTTCTTTTAATGGATTAGGATTATATTTACTTGCAAATAATCCGATTCGAGAAAGCCATCTCTTTTTAAATATATTTTTACCTTCATTTACATATAAAGCAATAACTTTTTCTATATCAATCTGTTTTACTATCGATCCAGCCAATATTGAGCCAGTAGAAGTACCTACAATCAAATCAAAATCATTATAAAAATCTATATTACAATCTTTTTTCATTCTTTTCAACATTTGAGCTGAATATAAACCTCTGATGCCACCACCATCTAAACATAATATTCTAAATTTTCTACTCATACCTTAACCCTCACTTGTCCAGTTAGTAGTTTTTGCATAAGTGCTTTTTTTTGTTGTTTTAGTTCTTCAAGTTCATTTTTAAGTAGATTTATTTCATTATTTATCGTATTCAGAAATTCACTTATTTTTAATTGTTCTTCTTTTGAAGGGAGTTTAATTTCTAATTCTTGATATTCAGATATCCAATATCTCTTATGATCATCAGCAACAAAATTAATCATCTGCATTATTTCGTAAACCAATTTGACATTAACTGACTTATTTTTTGGTTTTAAAATTTTCATTGCTGAAGATTTTGCTTTAAATGGAAAATCTACAAATTGTGTTGCAGTTGTAAAATCATCAAAAATTATAACTGGTAGATTGTCTGCAAATATCCCTTGAGTTTCATTCGTATAACCTAAAATAAATGTCTTTCCTGCAGTTAAAACTGGAGTTTCATATTCATCACTATAATTTGTATCAGAAACTAAATATTGTGTCGGTTGCAGATAATCAAGTAAATCACCTAACTTAACAAACTTCCAATCTTCATTAAAACCTTGAAAACGGATTTCACCACTTAAAAGCTTTTGTATTAAACCTTTTTTTAGTTGCTCTTTTTCTTTAATAAGTTTTTCTTGTTTTACGATAACTTCATCCCAAGTAGTAAGAATTTGAGCTATTTTTGTTTGTTCTTTGCTTGATGGAATTAAAACATCAATTTTTAAAAAATCTGTTTTACTCATTACTCTATTTCTTCCTGCACCACCTGGAGAAATATTTTCAAGTTCATACTTAAAACGAGGTTGCAGTACATAATATTTATAAAATAAAGGAACATTATTATTTGTAAATTGATAAGTTGGAAATCTATGAGAAACTAGCTTGTTTTCATCTTTTTTCGCAGCTAATGCGATAGCATGTTCCCATGCAAATGTAATATTTACAATTAAATCATCTTCTTTCACAATATATAGCTTATCCATGCTAACACTATTTGGATCTTCAATAAATTCATGAAAAGTACCTTTGCCATGACTTCTTAAACCAAGTCTCCAATAAGGTTCATTTGGTTTTTCAACTTCCCTAACAATTGGTTTAATTACTTTCGAAAAATTATCAATTCTCCATTCATTTGGGACATAACCAAATTTTGTTTTCTTATAGCCCTCTGGCACTATAGTTTCCATCTTATAGCCCCAGCTCTTTTAGATAGGTATTCATTTGAGTTTTTATGGTTACAAGCTCGCTCTCTATTTTTGATATATTTGCTTTTGTGGCTTCTATATCTACAGGATTTTCTTCCTCAAATGTATCTACATATCTTGGGATGTTTAGGTTATACTCATTTTCTTGTATCTCTTCAAGTGTAGCTACATGTGAGTATTTCTCTATTTCACTTCTATTTTTGTATGTTTCTACTATTTTATTTATATTTTTTGTAGTTAAAATATTTTGATTTTTACCTTTTTCAACATCTTCATTACTAGAATCAATAAAAAGAACATCTTTATTTGTTCTATTCTTTTTTAAGATTAATATAACTGCTGGAATACCTGTACCAAAGAAAAGGTTTGCAGGTAGTCCAATGATTGCATCTAGTAAGTTTTGCTCAATTAACTTTTGTCTTATTTTGCCTTCACTTGAGCCTCTAAAAAGTACACCATGAGGAAGTACCACACCCATTCTTCCATGTTCATTTAAACTTTTTATCATATGTATCACAAAAGCATAGTCACCCTTGCTCTTTGGTGGTACTTCATAGTGGTTAAATCTCATAAATGGATCATTTTCGGCAAAATCAGCTCCCCATTTATCAAGACTAAACGGCGGATTTGCTACAACTACATCAAAAGTCTTTAGAAGATTGTCTTGCAGATGAAGTGGATTTCTTATAGTATCTCCCCACTCAATAACAGCATCGTTTATCTCATGTAAAAACATATTCATCTTACAAAGTGCTTGAGTTTGTCCGTTTTTCTCTTGCCCATACAGACGGAAGTTTTTACTTCCTATCTCTTTAGATGCTTTGATAAGAAGAGAGCCACTTCCACATGTAGGGTCATAGATCATTTCTCCCTCTTTTGGCTCAACAAGTTTTGCTAAAAGAGTTGATACTTCACTTGGAGTATAAAACTCCCCACCTTTTTTCCCTGCATCACTTGCAAAGTGTGAGATAAGGTACTCATAAGCATCTCCAATGACATCATTTCCCTCTAACATTGATGGTCTAAGATCTAGTCTGCTATCACTAAAGTCTTCGATAAGATTTTTCAGTATTGTGTTTCTCTCTTTTGTATCGCCGAGTTTGTTTTTGTTGTTGAAGTCTATACTTCTAAAGATTCCTTCTAGTTTATCTCTATTGTCCTCTTCTATTCTCTCTAAGACCTTATTCATTATCTCACCAAGATTTGCAGCCTCTTTGTGTTTAATAAGATAGTCAAATGTACAACTCTCATCAAGTCTGAATTTTTCTCTTTTTAACTTTGCTTCGATTCTATCAGTCTTATCACCGTACTCTGCTTGAAGCTGTTCTAATTTTTCTTTGTAAAAATCAGATAGATACTTCACAAATAGCATCGTAAGAACATAATCTTTATAATCACTTCCATCCATCGTACCTCTGAATGTATCGCAGGCTTTCCATACTACATTGTTGATTGTGCTTTGAGTCGTTTTTTGCATTTAATTATTCTCCTTGTAATGCTAATGTTTCAAATATCTCTTTTGAGTGTTTTTGTTTTTGGTTTATTAGATTTTGTAAAAGTTCATTTTCTTGATGAGCAAGTTTTAGGTATTCTACTATCTTTTTTTGTTTATCTAGGTTTATAAGTGGTATTTTTATCTCATTGACATCTGCTACTTTTATCATAGGTATTGTTGTACCTGATAATTCAGTTGAGAGTGCTTTTTTTACTGTGTTACTGTTGAGATAATGAGCTATAAAATGTGGGTCAAATCTACTATCTTGAAGTTTCACACGAACCATCAAAGAAGGATAGATGAGATTTTCATACTCTTTATCTATATACACAGCAAAGTTTGGTTCTCGAAGTCTCAAGAGTATATCGCCTTTTTTTACTTGATAATCCTCTTTGATTTGTTCATTTGAGATAAACTCATCTGCAAAAGTATTATCATAGACGGCATCTTCATTAAAAGACTTGAGAGATACAACACTATAATATAACTTCTGTTCTTTGCTCATATCAGCTTTTTTTCTGTTGAGTACAAGTCCCGTTTTTATCTCTGCTATGTCGTTTAGTTTAATTTTCACCTATACACCTTGTATTTTTTGTATCATTTAAATAATAATACATTAACTTTAGAAGTATAGCAGATGAAAATTTGATTGTCAATAGTTTTTTGTCGTATTATTAAAATAATACAACTTTAACTATTAAATACATAAATGTTAATAGCTATAACAGAAAGTATTAGCACAACATCAACTTTCCAACTCCAGTAATTAGCAATATTATTGAAACCATCATAGCCTGATTCACTTGCTCCATCATCAAAACCATTAGAGCTACTACCATACGGTGTACCTCCTGCATCAATTCCTCCACCTGACATCGGTAAGCCTGTAGTTGGGTTTATATCATTCATTGTTTCCTTCCTTTTATAAATATCTTTACAGGTATTCATAATTTCTATACGAAAAACAAATGTTTTCCGACATACGCTCCAAGTAAACTGAATCTCATCACAAAATATGCGAAAAAATAAACGAAAAACTATGTCGGATTATGAATATATACGAAAACTATTTTAGGGAGGTTATTCGTATGTTAGTTGGATATATGAGAGTTTCAACAGAGGAGCAAACAACATCTTTGCAAAAAGATGCACTTTTAAAGTATGGAGTCGATGAGAGAAATATTTTTGCGGATGTTGTATCTGGTGCTTCTAAAAATCGTGAAGGATTAAATGCTGTATTAGAGTTTTTAAAAAGTGGTGATACTTTAGTGGTTTGGAAACTTGATAGACTTGGCAGGAGTTTGGCTCATTTGATTTCTATTATCACATCATTGAAAGAAAAAAACATCGCTTTTGTATCTCTTACTGAGGGGATGGATACCACAACTGCTAGTGGAGAACTGTTTTTTCATATATTCGGTGCTTTGGCTCAGTTTGAACGAAGTCTAATTCAGCAAAGAGTCAAAGCTGGACTTGAATCTGCAAGACTAAGAGGCAAATCTGGTGGTCGTCCAAAAGCTATCGATGATGAAAAATTAAAAGTCATCAAAGAAGCTTTAGTAAGTGGTATGAGTAAGGCTACTGTTTGTAGAACTTTTGGTGTCAAAAGAAGCACTTTGATTGATAGTTTGAGGAGGGATAGTTAAAATAATCTCTTCTCATCTAATGGCACATATCCCATCTTCTTATAGCCTCTTTGCCTTTTATGAAAACTTGACCTTAACATCGGAGTATTTTCATCAAAAAAATCAACCGCTATACACTCTTGGCCATCTCTTCCGATTCGTCCAAGATATTGAACTATTCTACCCCAATATGATACTGGCATAGTAAGGACAATAGCATCAAGATGAGAAAAATCGATTCCTTCACCGATAAAAGAACTTGTTGACAAGATGATTGATGAGCTGTTTGCTTCTTTTAAAAACTCTTTTTTCATTTTTGATTTGAGTCCACCATGTACAAGAGTCGATTTTAAACCTTTGGCATCAAGCAGATGATATAAAATATTAAGATGCTCAATTCTTTCACTAAGCACTAAAATATTTCTCTTCTTTAACTTTTCAATCTCTGAAATTATGAGATTATTTCTGTCGTAATCTTCAACCATCTCATTTAAAATAAGTGCAAAATCATCACTAAGTGCTTCAAATGGCGAAACAACAGTTTTTAAAGTATGAATTTTTCTAATCTCTTTTTTTGATTCATAGGCGATTTCACCACACTGCATAAACATAATTGGATGCATTCCATCTTGCCTTGCAGGGGTTGCACTTAAACCCAAAACATATTTGCCTTTGAATTTTCTAAGAGGTATCTCAAATGAAACGGCTGGAATATGGTGCACTTCATCAATAATGATTTGTGAATACTCTTCAATGAGTTCAAGTCTATTTTTTAGTGATTGCAAAGTAGCTATATCTAAATTTGAAGTTAGCTTTTTCTTACCATTTCCAAGTTTACCTATAGTTTTAGCATCAATTTTAAAATATTCACAAAGTCTCTCAACCCACTGATCAAGAAGATTGCTTTTGTTTACTAATATCAGTGTATTGACACCTCTTTTTTCAAGAACAGCTGCTGCAACTGCTGTTTTACCAAATCCTGGAGGAGCTATCAAAACTGCATAATCTTGATTTAAAATTTTTTCAAGTGCAAATTGTTGTTCATCTTTTAAAGTAAGAGTGAAAGTTAGTTTCTCAATAGGCTTTACAAATCGTTTATCTTCAATAAAAAGTTTTGCTTTATGAGAATTGAAAAGATTTAAAACTTTACTTGTAAGCCCTCTTGGAACAATAATATATCTTTCATTGAGATCAAATGATGTGATGATTCTTGGGGTATTAAAAGTTGACTTTCTAAGATTTTGAAGCACAAAAAACTCTGGGTTTGAAAAGCTTGAGAGCCTTTGAAGTTTATTTAACACACCTTTAGAAAGATTTTGTTTTTCGATATACAAAGCATCGTACAATACAGCTTTTGTTGTTTTTGGGAAAACGAGTGGTTTATCCTGTTTAATCTCCCACGGCATAAGATTTTCATCACTGTTTGAGTTTAGTAAATGCTCCCTTAAAATTGCAGCAACTTGATAAATAGATATTTTTGATATATTTTGTAAAATCTCCCACTGATTTGAAAACGGTTGCATAGTATCCATATCTATAAAAACCGTTTTATTTTCATTTCTTGAGCCATAATGCAGTGGCAGTGCGACTAGATTGCCAAGTGCATCAGGTGCCACAAAATCTTGGTTTGGAAACATCCTATCATAGCTTGTCATATCGATGCCACTACTTGCATCCATAGCTTTTGTGATGATAATATCACCTAGTTTTCTTGCATCTTTTGCTTTTATCGGAAGTTCAAAGAAGTACCATATATGAATACCGTTACCAGATTTAGAAATCTCAAAAAGTGGTTTTAGTCCAAGAGATGACGAAATTTGCTTAATTGCTCTTGCATCTTCTACAAAACTTGCCTTATCCAAATCTATCACTAAAAATTTTGCCATAGTCTGATTTACTACAACATAAGTACCAAGTCTTATTTTACCTTCAAGGTGTTGTTGAATAATCTCATTTGAAATCGGGATATAATCGTTACCTTTAAAAGTGTAAGTTGCTGGAGAATACCCTTTTTTGAGTCCATCACGACTAACCCAATATTTTGCAAACACATCACTTCTACCTATAAAAAGAGATTTAAAAAGTTCGATTTTCTGCTCTTTTGTAAAGGGAGAGAGTTGTTCTATTTGCCTTTTTGTTTCTAAAATCTCATTTTCAAGTTGTACTTTTTGAGACTCTAAATATTGAAGTTTTTGATGAAGCTGTTGAAGTATCATATCATCTACTCCTAATATAAAAATCCAAATAGCCACAGTGGAATTTTATTACCAAATCCAACTTCAATACTATCGCTAGCTACAAAAGAATTTGGCATATCTTTTATCTGCTCAAAGCTTTTATTTTTACCACCAACTTCAAAAGTATATTTCTCTTCACAATAAAAATCACCCACATTGCTAGTAAAGATTCCATCGTTATTTAGTGAGGGCTTGTTTTTATAGTAGTTATCAAGTTGATTTACAAAAAATGTTTCTCGTAAGTTACCAGTATTTGGTTCTTTTGTGTACATGAGATTAGTGTTGGCTAAATAAATTTTCTCTGGCTTATCAAAGTTTTTCATGGCAAGTGAATTTTGCATAAGAAGTTTTACAAGTCCTGCATCATCAAGTTTTGCAAGATACTCTTTTAGTGTTCTGTCATCAGTAATTTCAGCTGCTTTTTTAATATCACTCATATTTGGCTCAAACGGTACACTCTTAATAATAACTGATAAAAGCATCTTTATTTTTTTGATGCTGTTCCCATTGAGTTTTGGATAGACATTTAGAAGGTCACTTTCTATCGATACATTAATGTTTTGTTGCAGTGTTTGAAAAAAAAGAATCTCATTTGGCATTGAAAGATAGTAAGGATAGTAACCATGTTTGAGATAATCTTTAAAAAGAGGGATGATTTTTTTATCTTTTAACTCTATTGTTTGTTTGATATTTGTAGCTATCTTTATATGATTTGTAATAATATCTTCTAAACTATAATTGTCAAATACAAACCCATGGTGAAGCTCTAAAAACTCTCTAAAACTCATACCGACCATGTTATACACAACTGCTCTTCTACTGAGGTCATGACTTCCTTTGTTAATCTGAAGTGCTGAACTACCAGTTGCAATAATTTTTAATTTATCAAACCTGTCATAGATGTTTTTTAATTCAGCAGACCAACTTTCATATTTATGAATCTCATCAAAGCACAAAAGCTTTCCACCATTGAGAACAAACTCTTCGGCTATCACGGTCATTGTAAATTTTGAAGAGATTTGTATATCATCAAGGTTTACATATAAAGCTTCTTTATCTTTGTAATTTTTTGTTATGTACTGTGCTACAGTAGTTGTTTTACCAATTCCTCTTGGACCAATGATGATAGAGAGCCTATGTTCTAAGTTTTTTGTTTTTATAAAATATCTTTGATAATTTTGATTGTTTACAGTAATAAAATCTCGGTTTTTTATAAATAGTTCTTCAAGCATATTCATCCTTTATTGTATAGTATCACCATTATATCTAAAACTAATATGTAATGCAATACATAAATAAGCATAAAAAGATTAGTAATGCAAAACTGCATAACTTGCCAAACTACGAAAGTATCTTGTATTCAGAGAAAAGATGTTGATATTGCACAGTAAATCTATATTATTTCGATTTATTATGTAAAAAAAGATGATAGTAACAACAAACGATTGATCTTATAAAGTATTAATTCTGACGTAGTCAAAATCTTAAATTAATCTAAAACATATGCACAAGCTACACGAGGAATTAGCACCTATATGAGTTGAATTTCATGTATATTTCTCTTATCTAAAAACTTGTCTATTTTAAAGAAATTATCAATTTTAGACAAGAGTAAAAATTTCTACCAACCCCTTAAAATAGGTGTTTTATGGCTTTTTAGATGCAAAAAATGTCATCGTAATAAACTCGTATTTGCACTTTTACAACCTTATTGTCAAAAACAAAAATTATACAAACAACTCCCTTGAAGAGTGCTTTTCATGTTAAAGTGCGCCTGTGCGGTGTATAATACATGCCATGGAAAAAAAGATATATTTAGTGGGCGGTGCGGTGCGCGATATGCTGCTCGGCGAGCCTCAGAGCGACAAAGATTACGTTGCGGTCGGCTATAGCACGGAGGATTTTGCCCATCTGCGGCAGGTTGGGAAGGATTTCCCCGTATTTTTACTCGAAGACGGGAGCGAACTGGCTCTTGCGCGTACCGAAAAAAAGATAGGTTCTGGGTATAACGGGTTTGCGATGCAGACTAAAAACGTTACTCTTGCCGACGACCTCAAACGGCGCGATCTCACCATCAACAGCATCGCCTACGATGCTACATGCCAAGAGTTTATCGACCCGTTCGGGGGTGCGGAAGATTTGCGCAAAAAAATACTGCGCCACACCTCGGAGGCGTTTGTGGAAGACCCCGTGCGGGTGCTTCGCATCGCCAGATTTCGTGCCAAATACGGCTACGAATGGAAAATCCACGCGTCAACCAAGCTGCTCATCTACTCGATGCGAAACGAGCTGAGATCGCTCCAAAAAGAGCGGGTGTATAAAGAGATCGAAAAGGTGCTTGCACTCTCCTCCTCCCACGTCTTTTTTGAAACCCTTTTCGAATTGGGTGTTTTGGATATAGTTTTCCCCTCGCTTTATGCGCTCACAACCCTGAAAGAGGGGAGCG
>Ga0265295_1003519_pt1 | contig 22698 bp, 22 predicted proteins | sample Munlansysbiofilm_FD_192503 | JGI IMG/M metagenome (GOLD analysis project Ga0265295, IMG submission 192503) | Leachate microbial communities from a municipal landfill in Southern Ontario, Canada - Methane capture system biofilm | ecosystem: Engineered > Solid waste > Landfill > Unclassified ...
GATATCATGCCATTGTTGGTAAAGATACCCAATTTAATCTTATAAAGCTGATGATCTCGATACTTGTCCTCGCCTTCGGAGTATATGCTGTCAATAAAGGCATACTAACAGAAGGACTTATGATGCTTGCTTTGTCAGTTACAACACTTGTATCATCGATATTTGGCATCTTGGGTCTTGAAGAATTAACAGCTTTCAATCTGATAATGTCATTCACGTTTATCCCGTTGGCTATCTGTTTTGCCATCGAAAAGGATTATATTCTTTTCTTTACGGCTGTACTTTTGTTCCTTGTACTTTTCATGGAATCATTCATGAACTCCACGCTTGCATTAGAGTTGGCCATAAATGTCTTGAAGATAATATCTGGATATTATGCGATAGGATCTTGGATCTATTATGATACAGGAAGAGAGATACTTCCGAGGAGTCTGAATCGTAAGAATATCACCATGCGGAAGGAAGTATGAACATATGAATGAAGAGAACGACCTCAGTAAGATCACTGCGAACGCAATCGAAAGAAAGGAACACAAAGTCTATGGTGACACGTCTACCTTTATGTCTGTTACAGCATTTTTGTTCCTAGGATTAATGATCATTTGGACAGGAGTGTATTATTTGAACTCTTTATGGAACATTCTGGAAATAGATTCAGAATCCTACCATATAACAAAATTGATAATTTCTCTTCTAACTCTGATATTCGCATGGAATATATTCTCGAAATCTATGATCACAGAAGGTCTTCTGATTCTGATTGCAAGCATATCTTCAATTGTATTCTCAATGGGCTCATTATTGTTCGATGCGAAAGGTTACGGTCTTTTGGATATACTGTTTGCACTAGGCATATTCATATCGGCTTTGATAATTTTACGCAAAAAGAATTACATCATATGCATTGCATCTATAATACTTGCTTTTTCGATGTCTTTGATGCATATTTATGATTCGAGCGTTATTATCGATGTGTTGTTCATAATATCAGGATTGATGTACACATATTACGCGTTTGGAAATATCATCTATGGTGAGACTGGAAAGAACATATTCCGCGTTACCCAGAACATAGTGATGGAAAAGGATGAAAGAATTCATGATAGGCCATATGAACTATCGATAGTCGTAGGATTATATCTGTTTGCAACATTGATCATAATGGTCGGAATAGAGTATTTTCTTATTTCAGAAGATGTCCTGTCGTATTGTCTGGCAGAGGTCACCCTTGCTGCTTCGATCATGGCATTTGCGATATACGCTTTGATCAAAGGAATAATTGCCGAAGGTATGATGATGTTAATTTATTCCGTTGCAGGCTTTATTTTTTCATTCATAATTCTTTCTGGATACGCTCCAACCGATTATGTAGATATTATCATGTGTATAGTCATGCTCGCGTGTAGCATTTCATTCCTGATAAGAAAAGACTACATGCTCTTTGTAAGTACATTTTTACTGTTCATAGGTGAGGTCTTAGAACTTTCCATACCTGAATTATATGAGATAAACGGCATAATGCTTATGTTGTCAGGAGCTATAATGATATATTATTCTGTAAGCAGATGGATAGTTGTAGAAACAGGAAAGGAAATACTTCCTGTGATATAAAGCAAAATAAGAATTCTATACCAATCAATATTTGATACTCTTTATACAAATCTTAAGTTGATTCATATTAATTCTGAAGAATATTTCTGATGTTACTTGGTATTATTCTTAAATAACGGATTCTTACATGATGACAGAAGGGATGGAATGGATATTTACAGAGCAATGGAAAACAGACACAGTAATTATTCCATCGGCGGCGGATCATTGATGTCTGATACAGAGATAGAAAACATCTTGAAAAGAGTGATAAACTCTGCACCTTCAGCATTCAATTCTCAGTCATCCAGAACAATATTGCTGTTGGGAGAAAGCCACATTGCATTTTGGAAGATAGTCATGGATACGCTTCGTAGAAAGGTCCCTGCAGACAAGTTCCAGACTACAAAGATGAAGATAGATTCGTTTGCAGTCGGCTATGGAACCGTTCTCTACTATGAAGATATGGATATTGTTAAAAACATGCAGGAGAAGTTCCCATCATATTCTGATAACTTCCCAGTATGGTCTCAACAGAGTTCCGGAATGCTTCAGTTTGCCGTATGGATAGCATTTGCATCAGAAGGGTTCGGTGCATCGCTGCAACATTATAATCCTATAATAGATGAGGAAACAGCAGAGAAATTCGATGTTCCGAAAAACTGGAAACTTATCGCACAGATGCCATTCGGAGAATCGACAGGCACTCCGAAAATAGCTGTACATGATCCTATCGAAGAACACTTCTTCGTAAAATATTGAAAACGAATGAGATGAGGTCCGGTGATATTTTCACCAGACCTCTTTGAAATTTATTCCTGAGGCTCTACAGGTGTTGTTTCTTCGGGATTCTTTCTTCTACCGAGCATTGCACCGCAGAAGGGACAGTAGTGGATCTTGATTCCAAGTCTTATGGAATCAATGGCCATGCATGCGTTGCACGGGTTATCGTCTGCCCAAAACTCATGCTCTGCGAGTCCTTCTTCCATGGTTTTGCAACAGGGATACAATTTCACTGTGTCGCTTTCGAATTTACCGCTATATTTTCCCATTTTATCACTTATCTGATGTAATAGACTTTACTTTGATAACACTTTGGTCAATTCACCTTCAATTTCTTATTGAAAACAGTATAAACGGCTCCAACGATTACCAACGAGATCAGAACAGCGAAAATTATGCCTGCAGTGATCACGGTAGTTTCATCAGTATCTACAGTATAGGCTTTTAGACGCACATTGGAACTTCCATCAGCACTTATATCGATCCATCCATATTCTTCAGTATAGATGAAACTCTGACCTTCAAGGGCTGTTGTATCACAAATATAATCTAAAGTACCATCGTCATTGTAAGCGGTCTCATCTGTGTCAACACCTATTGAGACATCAGAACCATCTTGAGATTCAAGACAAACTACTACTGAAAATATCTCCCCGTCTTTTAGATAGACAGATTGGGAAAGATCTAACACATAATATCCATATCCATTAACGGACCCTTCTGTTACAGATTTGAGAACTCCACTTGTAGGGTCTGATGAATCAGTCAAATCTGTATAGATGCTGATGGTGTAATCCATATTCTTGTACATGTACCAAGGCATAGCTATTGCCTTAAGATCTTCGAATTCCTGAGCTGTGAATATGTTGCTCATCATCGAACCCGATGACGTAATTACGTCATTGTTGATACTCACTCCTCCGTCATATTGATAATTACGATCATAGGTATCTACAGAAACAGTCTGGAAGAATGTGACATAATCGGAGAAGTTCACGTCATAATATGATATCCACATATATCCATCTCCAACGATTCCTCCTGTACCCCAGCTGTTCTTTATCAACCAGGCTCCGTCGCCCGCGGGGGTTTCTTCAAAATTAGATGCAGAATAATCATCATTCCATCCTACAAGAGTAACTTCATGATTTGCAACTTCTATGTTTCCGCAATAATAGGATCTGTCGTCGGAACCAGATACTTCACCAATCAAATCGGGATTCATGTAAAATGTACATGTTGCCGCATATCCTTTCATCAGACGTTCTTTGATCTTGTCCGTATCTGTTGTGATGTTCAAAAATTCCATGCTCTTCAAATATGCAATCTGATCAGAATATGTGAGGTCGCTAGAAAATGTTGTATATTGTGTTATATCTGAATATAACATTCCTTGTGTCTCCTCATATGTCAATCCAGACCATTTTGCAAGTGTGAATGCAGTAGCATAATCATTGCCTCCGCGAGTAAACACATTAGGATAGACTGTAACAGAATCTCCTTCGGTACCACCTAACGGATCTGTTGAGATATTGTATGTGAAGTAAGCAAGTAAAGCTTCTGAAAGTTCTGTGTTCAATTCTTCTATTCCGCTTGCAAAAAGATAGGATTCCAAAGATTCGCAAGCAGCGAAGGTCCAACAGGTGCCCAAATTCATCTGATTTCTTACCTCAGAGATGCCGAGATCTCTCATATCAAAACTTGAAGGGACCTTGGTATAATCCTGAGTGTCATCAGCAGACGATAGGCTTGTGGGAATCCCGATCAAGATCAAACAGATGAACGCAGCTGACAGAGAAATGAATAGCCCATACGACTTTACCATGCTTCAATATATTATTATGAAATTTATATTAGTATTGACCAGATGAATGATGAATAGTTCAATCATCTCTTTTTTCTTCGAAATATTTTTCAATTGTATCACAAACGATATCATATCCGAAATATGTACTCAATCTATTGCATTCAACAGAATCCATCTTCTTAAGATTGAATTTGCTTACATGGCCAAACATGAAAGTGAAAGGATCCGACGTTGTGCCGCCCACACCTATGGCTAAGAATACAGGATCTTCTAATGATTCATAATAATGTGAGTGTCTTTCAGCTTCATCAGGGGAGTAAAGCCTCAGATTACCGTTATTATCAAACGATGAAAGATATGTGCAATCTACCCAGAATTGATCTCCTGTACCCATTGTCTCGAACATCATGTCCGGGTCCTCATCTCTAATATATTTTTTAACATCCTCGTGCACGGGTTCCCTCATAGGAAAAAACATATCATCAGGGAACAGATTGTAAACATTACGCTTAAAATCCAGACCGACCTCTTTTGTATCGAAATGATGCACGGGAATACTCATTGTCACACTCATATTATTGATTGTATTTATTCATTTTTTTCAATAAAGAATCTAAAAATATAAAACACATATGAATAAATGTCTGAATATGAGTCCTTTATAAGACATGATGTTTCATTGATTTTGGATGAATATGTGATCATTCGAATGATAGTTGAATCTGATCTGGAACCATTTATAATTTTTAAGTCATGAAATCATGAATTTTTTCTTATAAAATAGAATTACAGACCGTGTATTCATATCCAGTCTGTTAAAAGATTTATTTGGAGGAAAAAGTTTAGTTTGACAACATAGAAACCATGACATTTCCTGTGTATCTCATACATATCATTTCTATCTTATAAACATATGGTTGGATGCTATAACCATATAATGTGCTAGATATTTGCAGTTGATAGCAGAACTCAATTGAAAAGGTAATAAACCATTTATTTAGTCCCGTATCTCGTTCACGCCGATTCCAAAATTATCTTTACAATATTCATTTATTAATTTTGCCAATATTGCTTCGATGAGCACCAAACTGTTAGGTTTATTCCCATATATTGAGATAAGGTCGTCAATAGATGTTATGGACTGATCCCTCATGTTACTCAATACTTCATACTCTTTATCTTCAAGCGTTGGCTTATGGTTTTCATGTATATCTTGATACATAGGCCGATAAGCTTCACGGCAGAGTATTAAAAAACTGTACTACAAGTAATATAATTTCATAATATGGTGAAATGCTATAATAATTATTGATGAACAATTGTTAACTATTCTGGAAAAATCTATCTAGTCAGATATAGTCTGTAATATTTATGATATAAATGCCAATAATATTATTACGACATTATCCAATTAAAATCTACATATTGTCTGGCTGGAAGGAAAACATTATTGAACAACCTCTTTAATCAGCATCTTATGGCTATGATACCATTCAAATGCCCGTGCTGTTCAGGCAGCATCACAATAGACGATTCCGAAGAGACGGGTTCCTGTGAACACTGTGGGAATAAAATATCGATGAATATTGATCAGGCACCCAGAGCGATTGTAGAATATGCCCCCGATGTAACAGAATTACTCATATTGGCAGAAGAGGCACTCAGAACATATGACCATGTAAAAGCCGATGAATACGCCGATAAAGTGCTCATTATCGATGATAATAACCCCGAGGCATTATTCGTGAAAGGGTGGGTATCTATAGAGAAGGGAGCCTACAAACAGGCTGTTAGCCGGTGGAACAACGCTCTGAAAAACTGTGGAGAGAATGAAGAGCTAAAATCTCATATAATGAGCTCTTTGGAACAATTCAAGCCTGTTGAAGAGAAGAAACTCAAGATAACATTCAAATGCACAAAAACACCTCTCACTCCTCTGAATATAGCTATCGACGGAGACATGGGCAGAATAATGAATGGATGTGAAGAATCCCATTCTGTTGAAGAGGGCATCCACACCATCCGCATATCATGTGGTAACAAGAATACAGAATTGATAGCTGCAGTAGATGAGGATAGGATTGCGGAGATATCAATAAAATCTGGGAAGGTTTCCTGTAGATTCTGCGATTGTTGTCAATAAAGGCCTTCTTCTCTAAACTTTATCGTGGATCCACCACATTTAGGGAAACTCATACATCCATAGAATATGCCGTATTTTCCGTGCACCAGCTTCATTGGGCCTCCACAATTCGTACATTTCGGCGTCGTACCTGTTATTGCTCTAAAATTATCTTTTATTATTTCAGTCACAAACGGCGATTCTGATGTATGAATATTATTTTCTTTACATCTGGTTATAATGAACAATCCTTTTCTGGCTCTGGTCATAGCGACATAAAAGAGCCTTCTTTCCTCTGGATATTCTATGCCTTCTTTCAGTATTGGGAACAACGATGATATATCTTCATTGACTGTAAGCGGGAATAATTTTTTATCTTTATCGGCAAGTAAGAATACGTAATCTGCTTCTAGTCCTTTTGAAGAATGTGCCGTGAGATAAGTTATCTTTTGTTCTTTTATTTCCAAAATATTCCCCTCATCATCTGTAATATCCTTTTTGAATATGATCTTCATAGTTCCGGACATGTCATCTCTTTCCAATGGAGGGATATCAAAATGATCATCATACTTCAGAGCATTCACATCGAACCGTGTTCTTCCTATAATGAACACAGATGCACTGTCGGAGATGAAATTCAAACGATTGGCTAATTGCTTTGGTATTTCATAGTTATACCGCGAAGGCAGAAGAGTTATCGGGAAGGGATACGGCCTTTCGTTACCGCTCCTTATCGTCTTCTTTATCTGTTTATCATTCTTAATCACGAATTTATTCGTAACATCGACGATTCCCCGAGGAGATCTGTATGTAGTTTCGATACGGTATTGTTCTGAAATCCCCCATTCCGTCCAGATTTCTTCGAAATCATACATTTGACGAATGTCTCCACCGTTGAATGAATAGATGCTCTGCCAATCATCACCCACACAAAACAGTTTAAACCCCATGCATCTTCTTAATTCATACAACAATCTGACCATTATTTTTGAAACGTCCTGGTATTCATCCACCAGAACATGATCATAATGCTGCTTTGGGATCATACCGTTCCTGAGGGCATCAGCAGTCTCGATCAACATATCATCATAATCAACAAGATCATTTTCTTTGTAATCTTTTATGTAACGATGCATTATCTTTCCGATAAGGTCCAATCTTCCAGCAATGTCTGCCTTCTTTAACGGATCTTCATTGAATATGAGATTCTCTTTCTTCAGATACTCTATATCTGTCTCTGTGGATTTACATTTGGATATGACGCCAGCGATATCGTTACAAACTTGATTCTTCCAGATAATCAGTATCCTTTTTGCATATTCCAGATCATTAAGATGTTTGTATGGTATGTTGTTATCGCTTAGGAATCTGAATACTTTCGATGGGTCCTTTCCGCAACCCTTGACAGACTCATCCGAAGACCACACTGTGACTCTCCTTCCGAACGGGCTATTGATCTCTATATTGGCTTCTGTGTGGCCTGTACCGTATCCTTTGGACCGTGTATATCTGTATTCGATGTCATTTCTGCTAAGAGTATCACAGAAAGCACGCAGATTGGATTCTGGCATAAGTTCACGATTCATTGAATAATCAGGATATGGAAAAACAGTCATCGATGAGACATGATCGATAAAATGTCTAGCAGCATCATTGTCATTAAGGATAAGGTCCATTGTCATTCCGTAGATAAGATTGACTCTTCTGTCACCTACGCATTCTCTTTTATTCAGAAGTCTATTTCCCAATGCGTGTATTGTCATAATATTGTCGTCAAGACCTTCATCCAGTTCTGATGCTATGGTCTTCTTTAGATCATCAACTGTATTATTGGAATATGATATCACCAAGATATTTTCAGGCGAAACTCCCTTCACTTTCACAAGATACTTGAATTTTCCAACAAGTGTGGTGGTCTTTCCTGTGCCTGCACCTGCAATTACCTGTTGCGTCATACTTTCGCTTACAATTGCCGCCAACTGCTGATCATCTAGACGATTACCTTTCACAAATCCTATTTTACCAGATATCATTTTTATCTGTTCCAATCTTGAATCTTTAACAGGAACTGCGATCTTTTTCTGGTCTTTAAGAACATCTTTGACATATTTTCGTACAGAGGTTTCACCCACAATGTGATTTTCTGCATTTCGTATTGGTACGTCCTCTTTTTTGGGCATTTTAAAATCGATTTTCTCTTTCTTTTTGAAGTATTCTTCTACAATATTCTTCACAAAATCTTGCCTGAGATGAGTTACTACTCTGCTACAAGCTCCTGAACTCATATTATTGAGATTGAAATCAAACAGATGTCCGAACATGAATGTTTCAGGTCTGTCTTCACTACCGCCTACTCCTATTGCTATGAATACTGGATCCTCAAGAACCTCATAATATGACAAGCGTCTCTTTGCTTCATCGGCATAGTAAACGTCGAGATTTCCGTTTTTTCCGAAGGACGGCCTGTAAATGCAATCTACCCAAAACTGTTTTCCTGTATCTTTGGCCTCAAAAAGAAGATCCGGATCTGCAGAATACCTTCTTTCATCCTCAGGTTCTTTCAGAGCAAAGAAGTGATCCTCTGAAAAGAGGTCATATACCTTCCATACAAAATCAAGACCCGAATCCACAGAATCAGAATCTAAAGCAGATATGGCCATAATTTGCCAATCTATTCTCAATATTTATTATTCACGGAAAATCAATATTCTTCGACCCAATATTTCTTAAGTTCAATATTTTCCACATATTCGTCTTTCAGCAATTGAATTCTTTGAAAGTGTTCTGTATCACAGTGTGAGATCTGGGATGGTTCATCTATCCACATTTCAGAAAGGAAAAGCTCGTTGTCGGAATCTGTAGGTAAAAAGAATTCATACCTCAGATTACCAGAGTCAGCACAAGATGCTTTATCGATACCGTATTCTCTTATCTTATCATAAAATTCAGATCTCTTTCCTGATCTAATTTGATATCTGACCTCGATCATGAATAAACGACCCATTTCTGCATGTCTCCAATAATAGATAGCAGAATACACCTAAAATAACATTGTTAAAAATCAGATGACTCGCTGTCAATCAGCGATCCACCGCAATCTGGACAGATAGAGAACGGATAGTTGATGATTTCTTTTTTACATGAGGGACAGAACATAACATAAGAATATACAAAATTATAATAAAAGTATAACTGAACAAGTAGTGTCTAAATTAAAACATGTATATATTGTGATGATAATGAATGCTAACAGCCAAAATAAAGATAAAATAGATCTTTATGCTGATATCAGTTCTGTAAAAATTGGCTATTTATTCACCGTAAATAAAAATTAATGAGTAAACATAACATCTTGTGGTTCTTTTAGAACTGAGTATGTATCAGTATCATTCTGAGATACATCATTCAGCATCTAAACATATGCGACGGATTTTTTGCAACTGTCTGGTGTGTAGTAAGTTGATTTGATTATGATTTATTGGGCACTAATTATTATAACCCTTATTCAATATCTTTCTATCTGGCTTATGTCAGGAGAGTAAATATTATGGACAATATTATTACAGAAAATCTTAAATTCAATGGGTGGAAAGATATGTTTCTTTTCGGCATACTTGCTCTCATCCTCGGCATATTTGCCTTGATTTGGACAGGAATGACAATCGAGATCTATGTCATGGTTGTAGGAATCATCACCATCATGGTCGGTTTTTCAACTATATTCAACGCACATCAGATTAACGGAGATACTGATCTTCATATGCTTAAAGGCGTAGTAGAAATCTTGTTCGGTGCACTCATGTTGTTCCTTCCGATCTTTATGGCAACGGTCGCTGTCTTCATGATGGCATTCTTCTTCATCATGTTTGGTGTTGCGTTATTATTCGCAGTAGCTCCCTCGGTTGAAGGATTCGATTTTGGAAAATATGCATCTGTGTTCGGTATAATATTCGTCGTTCTTGGCATAATATTCATCATCTTCCCGGATCAGACACTTGTTGCAGCAACATGGATCATAGGAGTAATACTCATAATACTCGGTATTTCATGTATAGGCGGCGGATGGAAGCTTAAACAGACCTTTGCATAAACCCTACAGTCCAGCGGCATCAACGAATTGCGGCCACTGGACATCACTTTCTTTAAAATTCTTTCGAAAAAAGATAAAAATATCCTTTTTCATCAAATTCTTTTGAATGGACCTCTATCTTTTCACGCATCTTGTAGCCTATATGCACATAGAATTCCACATTGCAGAAATCATCAGTGAACAAGTAGAGATTTTTTGCACCATTGTATTTTAAGAATCGTATGAAGTCTGCGAACAGTTTCTTTCCGATCCCCATCCCCCGACATTCTCCATCAACGATAAATAAATTTAATTCCGCATCGAACTCACCAACATGCTTACTAAGCATCTGGCGGTCAGCATCATCGATCCTTGAGATATACTTTGAAGCGATATTCTCCTTTTCAGTGATCGGAAATCCCTTTTTCCTGAAAGCCCCCATGATATCATAGTGTTCAGAATCCTTATCGGTGAACGTACTTTCATTACGTCCGAGAATTACACCTACGACCTTTCCATCCAGAACGGCCACCTCTTCGAAATTGGATCTTATCATATATGATGTGAAATAGACCTCTAACAAACTTTCTGCCGTCTTTTGATCCTCAGTATATTTGTTCATATCCCAGGTCTGATCTATAATGGCACAAATGTCCTGAATATCCTCTTCTAATAATTCTCTGTATACAACATCTGACATTTTCTACACTTACCTTATTAAATCCAGAGACCGGTATCAACGTTATAACTATGAATAGGAGATGGATATGGTGGAGTGGAACATCGTAGCATCACAATTCCTGCATATCTTATGGAAAATGATCTCAAAAGGTGAAAAATATGGAAATAGGTTCTTGGTTTGAATACAAATTAAAAACTACGCAGACAAATAAACAAGAGATCGAAGAATCCGTTGAAAGGTATGTACTTTCGAATATTGATGAAAACAAGTGTACTTTTGATAAATATGTTAATGGAGAATTCATAGACACCATCATAGGCGACGATAAATTTTGGATATTCAGTCTTAAGAATCTCTCCATGAAAAGCGTGGAGAATATCATGACTGCGTTTGACGAGATAACCGTTTATGTGTATGATTCCGATCTTTGTGGAGGCGGAGAGAAGGTCTACATAGATGACAATGATGTTGTACTCAGAGATATCAAAACACAGATGTGGTCCATGGGGGTAATATACAAAGAAACAAGAGACCTTATCGATCTGGACCCCAAACTTAAAACCACATTTGCATTGTGAAATCAAACTATATCGAATGTATAGCTATTTCTGAGATAGCAATGTAAATAAGAAAACCTTTGTAATAAATCTGCAGAGATTTAAAATTATAACTCAAACATATTTATATCATAAATATTTCATAACTTTGTATGGATGGTATCGAAACTACTAACGATGTTGGCCACGGCGATAAATATGCTACTAAACTAATGATCACCATGGTTTCTGTAGCCCTACTCGTCAATTATGTCGAGACCATGGTAATACCTGGAATTCCGACCATACAGAAAGAGTACGGCATAACGTCCAGTCTGGCATCTTGGATCACATCGATATTCCTCATTGCTGGAGCAGCTACCACTCCGCTTTTCGGTAAATTTGGAGATATTTATGGTAAAAGGAAAATGTTCATTTTGGTTTTGACAATATACATTATTGGACTTGTAATCGCAGCATTTTCAACAACGATTTACGACTTATTGGCTGCAAGAGCGATACAGGGGATGGGTTTTGCAATTGTTCCGCTTGCCCTCGCACTATTGGCAGATAAACTACCTCCAGAAAAGCTTGGTATCGCTCAAGGTGCCATAAGTTCCACCTTTGCTATCGGAGCAGCATTCGGATTGATTGTAGGCGCATACATCGAAGAGTATTATGGATGGCGCGATGCATTCATGATCGCATTAGTATTGAGTCTCCTGTTACTCGTACTTTCTTTAAAAATTATCGAAAAGGATACTACAAGGCAACATGTCAAGGTAGACTATGGTGGCATTGCCTTCCTCATAGCCGGTATAACATTATGTATGATGTATATAACCGAAGGGCCAACACGCGGATGGGATTCAATGGACAATCTGGCATTACTGATTCCAGGGTTGATTTCTTTACTATTGTTCTTCGTATATGAGGCCAGACAAGATAATCCTCTGATACCTATGCGTATTCTAAAAATAAAGAACATATTGCTTTCAAACATAATCGGATTGTTGTCCTCTATGGCGATGTTCATTGTATTTTTTGCTTTGACATACTATACACAATTACCAAAACCATATGGATTGGGAATGACCACTATCGAATCAGGACTTGTCATGGCACCGGCTGCAATAACGATGCTTTTTGTAGGGCCGATAGCTGGTCGTGCCCTATCACGCTTGGGACCTAAACCAATATTGATATCTGGATCATTGATAGGTATAATGGGAATGGGAATGTTCGTTATGTTCCGTGGAGACTCCTTTGCAGTAATGATCGACGAGATCTTCACACTGACCGGATTGATTCTAACTATGATTCCCATAATAAATATCATAACTTTATCAAGTCCAAAGGAGAACACAGCAGTAAGTCTTGGTTTCAATACATCCATACGTGATATCGGGGGTGCAATAGGGCCGGTCATCGCAACCACGGTGATGACCTCCTTTGTGGTCTCTATAGTTGCAATAGTCGGCGGAAGTAGCATGGTGGTAGGTACTGCACCATCATCGATGGCTTTCGATATCATATTCACAATAGGTATTGTGATAATGGTCACGGCATTGATATTGGGATTGTTTATCAAAAACTACTCATTCAAAAAAAATGAGGTCTAAACTTTGTTTGATTGAGCATGTGAATCATGTATTATGATTCCATGCTCAAACTTCCGAATAACAATAAATACAGAACATATGTTTGCATCAGACGGAAAATGTCTTAGAAATAGATCAGATCTTAAAAATGTAAAAGATCGTGTGTTTTCAATATGACTTCTGATTTAATAAGTAATAAATACAGTGTTGCATGTTTTATCATACATTGAAAACAGAACTTCAGAAAGCCTTTGATGGAGAGGAATACGACTGTAAGGGGCCTGAGATACAGGATCTCAGGATCATCGCCGATAGATTATGTAGGAAAATGAATGGTCTGACCCCTGAAAACCATGCAGAAAAAAATGTTATTGCCAAAGAACTTTTTGGCAGTATAGGAAAGAATGCCACAATACTCCCGAATTTCTTCTGTGAAATAGGCGTCCAAACATTCATTGGAGATAATTTCTTCTCCAATTTCAATCTGGTCATCGTAGGTCTTGGAAAACTCATTATAGGCAATAATTGTGCACTAGGGCCAAATGTACTCATAACAACGGCGAATCACAGATTGGATCCCAGTGACCGCAATATTTGTTACTGCAAACCCATAGTTTTGGGTAACAACGTCTGGGTAGGTGGTAATGCATCTATCCTTCCTGGTATAACCATCAATGACGGAGCCGTAGTAGGTGCGGGTTCTGTTGTAACTAAAGATGTTCCAGCAAACACAGTTGTTGCAGGAAATCCCGCAAAATTCATAAAAAACACGTGATAACATGATAAACGCAGAATCGATTATATACTTTATTATACCAGAAATGATGGCCGTATTATTTGTCCTTATAGGATATCTTATGGTAAAAACTCCCCCGGGAAAGCCAAATCCCTATATTGGATATCGTACGTCAAGTACTCGTAAATCTCAGGATAGCTGGGACTATGGACAAAAAATATGCGGAAAAATGTTCTTGAAAGTAGGAGCAATACTCATTCCACTGTTACTCTTGATAAACGTATCGCTTAATGTAATCGGAGGCCTCGAATCATTGGTATGTATGATAATAACCATGGTCATCGAACTCGTAGTCTTGATCGTAGGTGTCATATATATTGAACGTGAAATGCGTGAGTACAACAAATCCAAAGGTCTTTGATTAAAGTTCATCGAATATAATATTTCCAGAAAAAACCCATCGGTATTTCCAAATCGAATATCTGCATCCTCTACACATTCAAGATTGTAATCTGGGTTGTAAAATACTTCACAATTACATATCAAGTCTGTGAAGAGGATGAATATTTTTACATTGTACGATTTATAATATTCATATGCAAGATTCAAAAAGACATTTCCGATATCTTTTTCACTTGCGGATCTTGGTATGACAAACAGCTGGATGGCGCCTTCAAAATCATGATTCATTCTTTTTAACGTTCTGATAAAGATTCTTATCATTCCAATCATAAATCGATAATATAATTTTCCTAACCCGATGTAAATACCGATGTGGGTCATATGATTCTTATGAATTGTAGATTCGCCATACTTTTTTGATGCGGCCATGATAAATCCTATAATTTTTTATCTGTTGACACTAATTTTATGAAAGACTTTACCGATTAAACTATTGAGAAATGTATCAAAGAATCTTTACTTATAATTCATATTTTGATCATCTTATCAAATATGAATGCCTTGTTGATAAGCTGTATCATCTGATGTCTGTCGTTGTTTTTCATATTCATATATTCAAAAAATATGACATTATAAAACCATAATCCAAGAACATAATTTATTGATTTAGGGATCAACGTGTAAAAAAATCATTAACGTTTTGATGGTAAATAATATTAAATGTTGAAAACAGTTAAACCGATGAAATGTCAAATCTGAGAAATTTGCTGGCAGCAACCGTGAAGATCAATGGTACAAATTACCTTTTCGTACATTATCCAGATTATAGGGAGAAGATATTCTCATCTGTTGATGATCCTTCTGAAAAATATGCTTTTCTGATGTTGATGGAAACGTGTGACCGCAATGAACTATCAGAGTTCATAAAAGCATCACAGAGCGATGATGAAGATTTGACAGAATATTATAAAAAATTCAAAGAAAGATCCGGATTAGACACATTATCTTTAGAGGCTGTTCTTGAAGATATCCTTTTTACAACAAAAAATACTGAACCTATTACATCGGATAATAAAGAAAGACCTGTCTGTTCCTTATGTAATGATTCAACGGCTAGGACGTTCTTCAGATTATCTGACGGAATCGTCTGCAGCGGATGTGCTCCTCTTGAGGTGAAACTAGATCCTGCGATTTATTCAGTTATGGATGTCCGCAAGATCGCTCATAAAGAAATCATTCCCAATGACCCTAAAAGAATCGGGATTATTTATCCCAAACCATGTGATGTTTGCAAAAGACATGACGCCGTATTCTCCATAGCTAATGGAAAAATCTGTTATGCCTGCATGGAACGCTGTGGAAAGGACCAATCTCTCACAGTAGAAGCAATACGCAATACCGTGACGAAGAAGAAACCGGTTGCATTATGTGATGTATGTGAAGAAGAGGAAGGTACCATTCGGACCGATTTCGGATGCATAGGATCAAACTGTGCAAAAGCATATCCAAAATATTATGATAGTTCTGTACTAGCCATCCGTCTTGCTTTAGGATATGCAGAGCCCATCAAAGCCATTATCAGAGAAAGAAAACCAATACAGATACCCTGTGATGCATGTGGACGCGATGAAGGAACCTTGAAAATAAAGGACGGAATCATCTGCAAAGCCTGCGCATTTAAATGCGAAGGATATAACAATTTTACTGTTAGAGGTATCAAAAATCTTATTGCAGATAATGAGAAGAGCACCAAACTCATTGTAGACAAGCCTTGGTACTTCGATTGATCTTCATAATTTGTTTATAGATTCTAAAGATTCCATCTATTCTTTATTCAGATTACGGTATGATTGGAGCACCGATCTTGAAAAATATCGATGATTTTTTTGAATTAAATCCAACAATGCTAAATAAGACATATTGATGGGCTATCAAAGCGATATCATGAAAAAAGAGATGACATCTGATGTGAAAATGCTTCTCGGAAATCCGAAAAAAGCCATCATAGCTATGTCGATCCCGATCATCATTGCAATGATCGCTCAATCTGCTAACAATCTTATCGATTCTGTTTGGGTTGCAGGTCTTGGACCTAATGCACTTGCAGCTGTAGGCCTCGTTTTCCCATTATTCTTTATCATAATCGGCATAGGTAACGGCATAGGCATAGGGGCATCTTCCGCAATAGGAAGACGCATAGGCAGAAAAGATAAAGATGGAGCAGACAGAACCGCCTCTCAATCGATAGGATTAACGGTGGCAATCGGTATAATAGTGGCCATATTGCTTCTTCTGATTCAAAGACCTCTGATGCTCATGTTAGGCGCAGGTGACACGATAGGATTTTGTATAGACTATGGAACACCTATTTTCATATGTATCCCGATATTGCTTTTGAATTCAGTATTCAGTAATCTTCTAATAGCGGAGGGAGCTGCTAAAAGATCGATGATGATACAGATCCTGGCTGCCATCATCAACATATGTCTTGATCCCATATTCATCTATGATTACGGATTGGGAATGGGCATGGCAGGAGCGGCTTGGGCAACAGTCATAGCAGTAACAACATCATTGATCGTCATGATGTATTGGTATTTTATCAAGAAAAATACATATCTAGACATTAAACTCAGAGGATTCAGATTCAACAAGGAGATCGACAACGATATCTTCCGTGTCGGAATACCGTCATCTGTGGAAATGATCTTCATGTCCTTCATGGCGATGTTGATGAATATTATAATCATCATAGTTGGAGGCACCGACGGAGTCGCTATCTATTCAGCTACATGGAGATTGATACAGATGATCATGATCCCATTGATGGCTGTTGGCAGTTCAATAGTTCCAATATGCGCGGTCGCATATGGAGCAAAGCGTTACGACAAGATCAAGGACGCATATAATTTCTCAATAAAATTTTGTATTCTTATAATGATAATATTAGCCGCATTAGTAGCTATATTTGCAGATTATCTGGTATTTATATTCACATATTCTGAATCTACAGCTCTGTTGAAGGAGGATATAGTCCTGTGTATAAGGATGATGTGTATCTTCCTGCCGTTCATGGCCTGGGGGTTCGTAGCATCTGGTTTCTTCCAAGGTATCGGAATGGGTCTGAAATCACTAATATCAACAATCTTGAGAAGTGGAATTCAAATACCTGTTTGTTACGCACTTGCAATTACTGCAGGTACTCTCATGTCCATATGGTGGGGAATCGTTGCAACAGAGATTGCAGGTTCCGTGTTCGTAGGACTCTGGAGTTTACTGATTTTACGTATACTGGTAAAAGAATACAAGTCCCATGCAGATGATAATATTTCTGAAAATTAATAGTCATTAGGGTATTATTTCACAATTACGATCGTGTCAATTATAAGGATCATACTTATACTCTTTTTACCGTACGTTTTGATTATAAGAATTTTTTCGACTATTATTTCGATCTATAGATAAACTTAACACCGGAGATTACTTTCAAAATCATCTTTGACTTCTTATCGAAGATATCGTCCAAACTTCACAGATACACATGCAAGATCGGCAATATTGTGTATATTGTCTTAATTTTATTTTGAACCGCTCTATCGAAACAGACGACTTCATAATAGTTCCTTCCCAGGCGTTTAAAGCTGTTTTGTATATTAGATAAGAGGATTAAGTGTCTTCATAATAAGCTCTGTAGATTGACTTGTATACACCTTTTATGAGCCTTCTGATCATGATGTATCGAGATCTTGTATAAAACTTATATAAATCATGATTATGTGTTATCAGTATCTATATATAGCCTAAGAACAGGTTTAAACCACCATGGTGTTAAATTTTATTAATATTTGATATTTATTTCCTTGACTAATCTGAATACATTTGATACAACTTGTTTTAGTTGATCCATTATAAATTTATTACATGTGACTTGCAATGTATTACAAAACTTTATGAGATATGACCAAATATTATATTCCATACACAAGTTTACGGAGTATAGTATAAGATACAGAGGAACAGCAAATGACGAAAGAATGTACAGTAAGAGTTGATGCAGGTGTCTGTAAAATGATAACCACTATACACGCCAAAGAGAATGACATGGGAATGATAGAACTCGACATTCAGAGTGACTGCCCTAACATATTGAGAATGTCATGGATCGTAAAACCCGTGAGTCCATGGACAGAAGTTGAAGCAGCAATGAATGAGACGGATGTCTATAAATGGGCGAGTGAAAGACTTCCTCATGCAGCGTGTCCTGTTCCTTGCGCCATGATCAAAGCGATTGAAGTTGCAGGAGATCTCGGTCTCAAAAGAAACGTAACTATCGATATTCTCTAAATATCTAAAATATTCGTAGATAAATCATTTATCTTTTTATTTTTACCTTTATAGTGCAGACATTAGAATAAATTGTTATTTAATGTGACAAACTATAGTTTTATACGGTTCTTAGTTAACAATATATGTACAATCGTATTAACGTAAATATTTCACTTTGATTTTTATTGTCTTTTTAAATTTAATAATAAAAAGTAAAATCAGTAAATATAAATATAGACTAGACTTCCCTACGATAAAATAATATATTTAATAATAAGGAAGTATAATATGAAAAATAAAATTGTAGCTAAAAAAACAATAAAGTTGTTTTCTTTGGTAATTATCTCTGCGACGATTTTATGTTCATTAGGATTCTTTACAACAATACTAGATAGTGAATCTATAGGAGAGAATATCGGCATAGATGAAATAAGTAATAATTCCATAAAATCTATTGACAATTATGATTCTTATACCTTCACAGAATCTGAAGCCAAATCTGGACAGATATTTGACAAAAATCTTCTTGAAAGTTTTAGCAATTCAGGAAAAATAATTCAGATAAATGTTGTATCAGATAATGATTCTACTGATTTCATATATTTTTGGGTTCTTGATTGTTCAACAACATATGTAGAATCTGAATTCAACATATACGTTGAAGGATACATAAGTAATGAAAAACTCGTTGTAAATTTTGGAACGGCTGGAGTGCTTCCATATACTTCCACACTAAACTATTATATCGGAAGCGATTACGCGGGAAACACGTATACGATCTCTAACATGTCAGACGCTGTACAAGATATCAAAAATTTCACAGTAGACAATGATGGATGTATAACAATTACAGGCCTTTCCGATTGCAGTTATTATACTTACATAATAACAGATTCATCATCAACAGACCTTAATAACTATCAATTCCAGAAGATGATTACAGTTGTATTAATTGTCGGTGTTTTGATGTTGGGCATATTTGCTATTTCTAGAAAATACTAATTGGTTATTATATTAATATGAACTAATTTTTAGTTTATTCTTATAAAAATAAGTTTTCACTTAGCATCTGCATACATTGATTGTTTTAATATGTGTAAATAAGATTGGTGTATCATTCATCTTTTTAATATTACACACAATTCTTACATGTAATTTTTTGAATAAAGAAACAGAACGATCTTTTAAAAACAAAATAGAATCTTGTGGTATTTTATTGTCTTTAAAGCAATATGGGATATATGGAATAGGTTTTTATAAGAATTAACACAAAATTTTACTTGTGTCTAATTAAACAATAGTGAGCCATATAACATAACATTGACATTTCGAATAAAGAAGCTTAGATATCTACAATTCAGATTGTGTGATATTTGTCGCTCAATGATTTGTAAAATCCTGATTTGGCTGAGATATGTCTATAAATCGGACAGTAGATTTCAAGAAATACGGATCTTAGAATTAAATTAAGATACAACTAGAGTAATAATTGAGATCTGATAATATCTCTATAAATTATAAACAGCCAAGGTCCACAAGTTAGAATAAATAAAAAGTAAAAAGTTTAATGATCCTATTATAGAATTACTGTCTTACAGGCCGTAGTTCTTAAGGTTGAAGTTAGGAACATCCTGGTACTCTTTTGCAGCGTACTCAACAAACTTATCTGTGTCCTCGGGGAGGGCTGAGATTTTCTTGTAGATATCGTTGATGACATCGAGCTGTTTGTTTGTAAGTCCGAGTTCTTTTGATTTATAACCATTAATGATTATCTCTGCTGCTTTGAGTCCAGCTGCCCTCGATCTGAGGTACAGGTCATTGCCGTTTGCTGCAATTGCCTGTCCGATCTCGTATGCGTGGTCGTATGCGAGTACATATCCCTCAGGTCCTCTTGTCCTGTCGGTGTACATGTAAAGATCTCTAAGGGTCTTCTCCTGTTTGAGCTGGGTTGCGGTGTTCATCAAAGCACACTCGTATCCGAGTGATCCGAACCAGCACTGAACAGATGATCCACCGAATTCGGGGTGGTACTCGACAGACTCGTTCGACCAAAGGTCACAGCATTGTGCAATCAGGTTACCCTGAAGATCGCAGTGTGCGCACTGACAGTTCTTTCCTTCTTGTGCAGTTGGTTTTCCTGCGATGGCTTTACAGATGATTCCTTCGTATCCACAGTCTTTATCAGGTCCTGCTGCTCCGGATTCCCATGCTGCAAGTGTTCTTGCAGATGCGATTGCCCTTGTAACAGCTGAGAAGGTCTTCTGGACATCGTTGTCGAGGAAACCGCCGGCCATGAACATAGAAGTGTTAGCTCCTGCACAATTGGTATCTCCACCAGCAACGCATCTGTTCTTCTTTGCGATGTTAGCGAATTCCTGCCAGATATAAGTCATATCGATAGATCCGAGATATCCTACTCCGAAAAGGAATGCAACGATATCTCCGTTTGTGACTGCGTAATCTGAGAGCTCTTTTCCACCGACTGATTCAATAGAAAGATTGTCGGCTCCATTCTCACATGCGAACTCTGCACACTGGAACATTTTCTCAGGATATGCATGTAATGAATCCATTCCGGGGCGAAGACCATTGTCTGCCTCACGCTGATCAGGAATTGTCTGCCTAGTACCACAATTAACTCCGTATTCTTCGTGGTATTTCTCACAAATAGCTTTCTGTCCTGCAACAACAGGTACACAGAGTTTTTCCTGATTCATCTGCGAGACCCACTCGGTCTCTAATTGAACATCCGGGAATCCTGCTGTGACAGCCCTGTTGAGGATATCTTTTGAGATATAATCGACGTATTCTCTCCTGAGTTTTTCAGGGTCTTTCTCTGTTCCTGGCCTAGGAGCGTAGTTGATCTCAGGGATAACTCTTCCTGCTCCGATCTTTAATCCGAAACCGTATGAAACGGGGTGTTTTGCCTGACCGAAAACCATGTCATCTGCACAGTCATAAGTCATTTTTGTGTATCTAGTAACTGACATATTTAAGCGCCTCCGATAATGTTATCCCATTCTTCTCTAACTTTCTTCCAGTCATATCCAGCGCGGATCTTGTCTGCGATAACTGGTGTCTGGGGTGCTTTCTCGGAGTAGATACCGAGATCGTATGAATTGGCGTATTCCCTGTTGACTGCTCCTCCACATCCCATAAATGGCATGTTGAGACCTTTTTCCTGTAAGAGTTTTGCCTCTGTGGGGAATACAGACATTGTGGTTGTCATAAGAGCTGTTCCACTAACAAATAATGGTTTGAGCTCGACTGCTTTTGCAACGAAATCTACTATTGGAACATCTCTTCCCATATCAACTACAGTATAACCGGAAGATCTGACCATCACAGCTGCGATGTTCTTTCCGATATCGTGGGGGTCTCCCTCTGCGGCGTGCATAAGAACTGTTCCTTTTGTCTCTCTTCCTCCTGGTACCTGCTTCTCAGCAAGTGCTATTCCGATCTCCATGGTCTTTGCAGCCATCATGATCTCAGGAAGGTAATAGACGTGTTCTGCATATAATTTTGCAACGACTTCCATACCTGCGACAAGCCCATTGTTGATAACGTCGAGTGGATTTCTCTGTTTGAGAGCTTCCATAACAACTGGTCCAACAGTCTTAAATCTCATGTACAAAACTTCTTCTGCTACCTTCTTGAATACTTCATCTTTGGGTAACATTTTCTTTGCCATCTGCTCGGGTGTTGCCACCTGCTGCAGGTCGATGTCGTAACGCTTCAACACTTGGCTGAAGTCTGCTCCTTTCGCGCTTAGCATGTATTTTTCTCCATTTTTGACATCCGAAGATGCCATAGTCATGAAATTTGGTGATGATATTTATGAAATTTCATGGATGAATGATACCTCCAACGTACTTTTTAGAAATCTATAAATATGGATGTACAAAAGTTGCATCCAACTGTACATATTTACAATAAAACTGTTATTGTTTGATATAATCAAACAATAAATCTTATATTAGAAAATTTTGGCGTAAATACTCACACATCATCCATAGTGAATATTTTTAAACATTTTTTATCGAC
>Ga0265295_1003520_pt1 | contig 22698 bp, 20 predicted proteins | sample Munlansysbiofilm_FD_192503 | JGI IMG/M metagenome (GOLD analysis project Ga0265295, IMG submission 192503) | Leachate microbial communities from a municipal landfill in Southern Ontario, Canada - Methane capture system biofilm | ecosystem: Engineered > Solid waste > Landfill > Unclassified ...
GCGATCTTGTACATGTTGGGGATCATGAGCAGGAGCCCCTGGGAGGCGGTGAAGGTGGTGCACAGCGCACCGGCGCCCAGCGAACCGTGAATGGAGCCGGCTACACCGGCCTCGGACTGCATCTGGGAGATGACCGGGATGGAGCCCCAGATGTTCTCCTGCTTGGCGGTGGCCTTGGCGTCCGCTTCGGCCGCCATCGGCGAGGACGGCGTGATGGGATAGATGGTTATGACTTCACTTGTGGCATATGCGACGTGCGTACATGCCTGGTTTCCGTCAATGGTGACCATTTTTCGCGACATAAGTCATTCTCCTTACACGGTGGTTGGTGTTTTCCGGCAACGGCGCTGCTGCCGGAAACGGTTACAGAAGGGGCTATACGCAAGGCTCCGGGGAGCCTCAAAAACCAGGGCAGGTCCGGTCAATCTCCTCTCGCGCCAACGGCACGGTAGCTGTTGCGTACCCCGGGGATGCACCCCGGCCCCCGGCGGCGGAGCGGCCTGTGGAACAGCCAATCTCGGGTTTTGGGCCCGGTCGTGAAAAGGCGATCGGGGGGGCAACTGATTGAAGTGCGGGGGAACCAGCGGTTCCGCCGGTCGCGGCAATGAATTAGTATTCAGTAAAATACCGCGGCACGATAAACCAAAAAACAGCATTGTGCAATCTTAAATCGTTCACAAAAACCCATACATTGGCGTCAGTCCGGGGGGTGGCGCGCATTCCTCCGGAAGGCTGCCAAGCGGGTCCGGATGGTGATGTCCGGCACCGGTTCAGTCGGCGTCTTCCACCAGGAAGTCGCGGATCTTTTCGTAGAGCGATTCCGGTATTTCATCGGTGAACATGAACCGCTCCGCCTCTTCACCGGTGATGGTCGCCTTGACCTCGGCGGGCAGGGACCGCAGAACGGCCACCCGGGCCGGATCGGGTTTTCTTTCTTCACTGGACATGGCGCTGCTCTCCTCGTGAGTGCTCAAGGGGGGAACCAGGCTGGTGCGAACGCGACCGGCATGGCGATCCCGGGATAAGGTCGACCAGTATAGACCGAGCCGGTGCTGAGGACAAGGGCAGCAGCGGGTGGCCCCATCTTTTCCCCACGGCCCGGGAGGCGGCCGCGCGTGGAGAAAAAACCGTTCCCTTCGAGGGGGTATTTTGCTATGGTCACCCATCCCCGGTCCGGGCCGGAGGCATCACGGCCGCCGCCGTGAAGGCCGACCGGGAGCCGGAGCGCCCGGCGAACGGTCGACAGGCGCCGAACTGACCATCCCGGAGCGGAGATGAGAGCCAAACTGCAATTCCTGCTTCCCGGTGAACGGGCCCGGATGATGCTCATCGCCGCCTGCATCGGGCTGATGACCGGCTGCGCCATCATCGTCTTCCGGGAAACCGTGGACCTGGTCCACGAATTCCTCTTCGTTCGCGGCCACGAACTCCTCCAGATCGGCGAGGGCGGATGGCGCCGCCTGCTCCTGCCGCTGCTGCCGATCACCGGCGCCCTGCTGCTCATTCCCCTGTCGCTTGCCTTTCCCGGTGAGGTCAACGGTTACGGCCTGCCCGGCTTTCTTCGCCGGGTCAATCTGGAGAACGGCATCATCCGCGCGCGGACCATCTTCATCAAGACGGTCGGCACAGCCCTGACCATCGGCTCGGGCAACTCGGCCGGGGTCGAAGGCCCCATCGCCCAGATCGGGGGTGCCCTGGGCTCGCAGATGGGCCAGCGATTCCGGGTCTCGGGCCGGCGGATGAAGGTGTATATCGCCGCCGGCTGCGCCGGGGGGATCGCCGGCATCTTCAACGCGCCCCTGGCCGGGATGTTCTTCGCCTCGGAGATCGTCCTCCTGGGCAGCTACGAGATATCCTCCTTTTCCGCCCTGGTCATCGCCTCGGCCCTGTCGACCGTGGTCTCCCGGGCCTGGTACGGCGAGGTGCCGGCCTTTCCCATCCCGGACTACACTATTGTCAACGCCTTTGTCGAACTGCCGCTGTACGCGCTCATGGCGGTGATCGTCGGGGTGGCGGCGGCGCTCTACATCCGCATGTTCTACTCGGTGCGCGACTGGTTCCAGGGGTTGCGGCTGCATGCTCAGGCCAAGCCGGTACTCGGCGCGCTCATGGTCGGTGGCATCGCCATTTTTTTTCCGCAGGTGATGGGCGGCGGCTACGAGTACATCGCCAAATCGCTGGCCGGCGACACCCTGGTGTGGCGGATGCTCGCCCTGGTGTTTCTCAAGTCCCTGGCCACCGCCGTCACCCTGGGGTCGGGCAACGCCGGCGGCGCTTTTGCGCCCTCGCTCTTCATCGGCGCCGTGCTCGGCGGCGCCTTCGGCGGCATCGTTCACCAGTTCCTGCCCGAATCCACGGCCACCCCCGGGGCCTACGCCACGGTGGGCATCGGCGCCTTCCTGGCCGCGTCCACCCATGCGCCGCTCACCGCCATCTTCCTCCTGTTTGAAATGACCGGCAACTACATGATCATCATCCCCGTGATGATCACCGCCGTGCTCGGCACAGTGACCGCCTCCTGGCTGTACAGCGACTCGCTCGACACGGTCGATTTCACCCGCGAGGGCATCGACATCCACGAGGGGCGGGAGGTGGCCATCATGAAATCGGTCAGGGTGGGCAAGGCGATCACCGAGGATGTGGATTTCATCAGCGAGAACGCCAACATCAACCAATTGCTGGACCTCTTCCGCATCGCCCGCAGCAGCTTCTACTTCCCGGTGATCAACCACAAGGGCCTGATGGTCGGGGTGGTGTCCATGCAGGACATCAAGACCATCCTGCACAGCGAGGAGGAGCGGGTCTGTCACCTGGTGGGCGCCATCTGCACCCGTGACGTGCTCATGCTCACCCCGGACACCAACCTCTACGAGGCGATGAACCTGTTCGATATCAAGGGGATCGACGAGATCCCGGTGGTCGAGAGCCTGGAGGAGCCCTGGGTGCTGGGCATGCTCAAGCGCCAGGACCTGATCGCCGCCTACAACCACGAGATGATCAAGCGCGGCATCGCCGAGCGGGCCGAGTCCATCCGCATGATCTGCTCGGCCGGCTGAGCGGCGGCCCGCGGTTGCCCAATCAGGGCCCGTGGTTATAGTTCATGCAGGCACGGCGGGCGTGCCGCTCGCTGTTCCCCGGTCGGGAGGTCTTCGTGCACGTCACCCTCGTTTCCTTCGGCTTCAAGCACGGTCCCGAGCCGGCGGAGTATGTTTTTGATGTGCGCTTCCTGCCCAACCCCTACTGGGTGGGGGATCTGCGGCCGTACACCGGCCGGGAGCGGCCAGTGGCCGACTATGTACTCGAAAGCCCGGCCGGTGTGCGTCTGCTCGAACTGCTCGAACCGCTGCTCGCCTTTCTCGCAGACCAATTCGCCGCGACCGGCCGGGAGGCAATGACCCTGGCCATCGGCTGCACCGGCGGTCGGCACCGGTCGGTGGCCCTGGTCGAACACCTGGGCGGGGTGCTGCACCGCCAGGGGTACGTGGTCGCACGAATCCACCGCGACATCGACAAGGAATAGGGCGGCTGTCTCCGCACCCGCGGGCACGGAGGCGCCGCCTCCAGAAAAACCCATGGAGGACACCATGAAAGAGACCCTGAAGAACATCCTCTACACCGGTATCGGCATCGCCTTTCTCACCAAGGAAAAGGTCGAGGAGTTGAAGGCGGACCTGATCGAAAAGGGGAAGATGAGCCAGGAGGAGGGGCGGCTGTTCGTCGACGACCTGCTGCGCCGCTCCGAGAAGGCGAGAGACCAGCTCGACCTGTGGATCAACAAGCGGGTGGAGGAGCGCATCGCCCAGTTCGACCTGGCCACCCGGGACGAACTGGCCGACCTGCGGCGCCAGGTCGAGGAGCTGCAGGTGGCGCTCAACCGGGAAAGCGGCGAGTAGACCGGCCCGAGCCGCCGCATGTTCAGCATCCGCAAGCTGGGGGCGATCGGCCGCACCTACCGCCACCTCAACCGCTATCACCGCATCCTGCGGGTCCTGTTCAAGTACGGCTTCAATGACCTGGTCGACCGGCTGCACATCGACCAGTACCTGGAGTCGGGCCTGCAGATGATCAAGCGCAAGCCGCGCGAGCAGATCGCCCGGCTGAGCCGGCCGGAGCGGCTGCGGCTGGTGTTCGAGGAACTGGGGCCGACCTTCATCAAGCTCGGCCAGCTGCTGTCCACCCGGCCCGACCTGATCCCGGCCGATTACCTCGACGAACTGGCCCGCCTGCAGGACGAGGTGCCGGCCTTCAGCCTGGCCGAGGTGCACGCCATCTTCCGCGAGGAGCTGGGCCGCTCGCCGGACGAGGTGTTCCACTATTTCGATGCCGAACCGCTCGCCGCGGCCTCCATCGGCCAGGTACACCGGGCCCGCCTGGACAGCGGCGCCGAGGTGGTGGTCAAGGTGCAGCGGCCGGACATCGACGCCGTCATTGCCGTTGACCTGGAGATCCTCGCCCACATCGCCGGCCTGATGGAGCAGTACCTGGAGGAGGTGCAGGGCCACCGGCCCACGGCCATCGTCCAGGAGTTCGCCCGCAGTCTCAGCCGGGAGATCGACTTTGCCGTCGAACTGGCCAACATCCAGCGCTTCGCCCGCCAGTTCGAGCGCAACCAGGCCATCCACGTGCCGCTCGTCTATCCGGAGTTGAGCACCCAGCGGGTGCTGGTTATGGAGTACGTGCTCGGCATCAAGGCCTCCATGACCACCCAGCTGCGCGAGCAGGGCTACGACCTGCCGCTCATCGCCGAGCGCGGCGCCACCCTGGTGATGGAGCAGATCTTCGTGCACGGGTTTTTCCATGCCGACCCGCACCCGGGCAACCTGTTCATCCTGCCGGACAACGTCGTCTGCTTCATCGACTTCGGCCAGATGGGACGGCTGTCGCGCAAGGACCGGGAGGATTTCACCGATCTCGTGCTCGACCTGGTGGCCGGCGACGAGCGGAACATTGTCGACGGGGTGCTCAAGGTGACCGTGCAGCTCGGCGAGGTGGACCGCGAAGGGCTCGGTCGCGACCTCGGCAGCCTGATGGACCTGTACCTCTACCGGCCGCTGGACGAACTGGAGGCGGGCCGCATCCTCCAGGACCTGCTCGACCTGGTCACCCGCCACAAGCTCACCTTCAAGCCCGCCTTCTACCAGATGATGAAGGCCCTGAGCACGGTGGAGGGGGTCGGGCTGATGCTCGACCCCAAGCTCGAGCTGATCCGCCTGGCCCGGCCGTTCATGCGCCGCATCCGGCTGGAGCGGATGCGGCCGGGCCGGCTCGCCGAGGAGATCGCGCGCACCGGCTCGGGCTACCTGCAGCTCCTGCGCGAACTGCCCGAGGAGTTGCGCTCCATCCTCCGTCAGCTGCGCGGCGGCCGCATGCGCATCGAGTTCGAGCACCACGGCCTGCAGGCCCTGGGCGCAGCCCTCGACCGGGTCTCCAACCGCATCGCCTTTGCCATCGTGCTGGCCGCGCTCATCGTCGGCAGCTCGCTGATCGTGCTCTCCGACATCCCGCCCCACTGGCACGACATCCCGGTGATCGGCCTGCTCGGCTTCCTCGTCGCCGGGATCATGGGGTTCTGGCTGCTCTTGTCCATCATCCGCCACGGCCGCATGTGACCGGCCGGCGGATCACCCTCCGCCGTCCCCCTCCACCCCTGTTTTTTCCTCCCCGCTCCGAACCTCTGCCATCTCGCTGTCGCTGCGCTTTGGCAGGGTGATGCGGAAGCAGGCGCCCATCTCCGCCTCCACCGCCTCGATGGTGCCGCCGTGCAGACCGATGATCTGCCGCACCAGGTGCAGGCCGAGACCGAATCCCTCGGCCCCGCCGGTCTGCGCGCCCCGCTGGAACTTGTCGAACACGGCCTGCCGCTCCGCCGCCGGGATGCCCGGGCCCTGGTCGGCCACCGTGATCACGAACTGCTCCGGCTCCTCGACGAGGCGCAGGGTCATGGTGGTGTGCGCCGGGCTGAATTTGACTCCGTTGTCGAGCAGGTTGAGCACCGCTTGCAGGAGCAGCGACTCATCGCCGATCAGGGGTGAGGTCCGCTCCGGCCGTTCGAGGACGATGTCAATATCCTTGGCGCCGCTGCGCGGGGCCACCCCGGCGATGGCGTCCTCGAGCATCCGCCCCGGCGGGAAGGGGGCGCGGCGCACCCGCTGGCGGCCGCTCTCCAGCCGCGCGATGTCGAGGAAGTCCTCGATCATCCGGTTCAGCCGCCTGGTCTGAGCGCAGATCTCGCCGGCATACTGGCGCGGGGCGCCGTCCAGGGTCATGGCGAGCATCTCCCCGTAGCCGAGGATGGTGGTCAGGGGCAGCTTCAATTCGTGGGAGACGATGGACACCACCTCGTCCTTGACCCGTTCCAGTTCCTTCAGTTCGGTGACGTCCTGGAACACGGCCAGGGTGCCGCTGAAGGGCACGTCCGTTGCCTGCAGCCGGTGGCGGCGCACCTGCAGGTGGCGCCTGAGGCCGCTGTCGTCGCGCACCTCCACGTCCACGCAGGCTGCTGCCGGGTCCGCACCGGCGGGTGCTGCGTCCGGGTCGGCCTCTGCCGGGTGGCTGCCGATCGCGGCGCGGAAGGTATCGCTGGCGGGCAGGGCTGCGGCGGCTTCGCCCGTGAACCGGCGCCAGAATTCGACAAAGGCGGTGTTGGCAAAGATCGGCCGGCCGCTGGTCCGCTCCCAGAGGATGAGCGGCGGCAGCTCCTTTTTGAGCAGGTCGTCGAGAAAATGATGCTGCAGGCTGAGGGCGTTGATGGCCGCCTGCAACCGGTCGAGGTGGCGCTGGATGGAGGCCACGGTCAGGGACCGGTCACGGGCGGGAGCGCGGATGAACCGGGCCGGGATGCTCGTGCACACCTGCTGCAGGCCGGCGTCCAGTTCGCGGGCGAGCCGCCGCACCTCGCCGAGGATGCGGCCCGCGGCCCAGAGGAGCTGGCGGAACAGGTGCGCCAGGTAGGTGAAGAACAGGACCGTCAGTACCGGCAGGAAATCGAGGAGGCGGTGCGAGCGGAACAGCACCAGCGCGGCCGCGACCAGGGCCACGACCAGGCCGAGGTTGAGGGCGAGGTTGAGGCGTTCGCCGGTCACCGGCCAGACAAACAGGGCGAGGGCGCAGACCGCGCCGATGCACAGGGCCGGCGCCAGCGGCAGCGGGCGGATGGACGAGCGCTCCAGGGCGTTGGCGAGGATGGTCGCCTGGATCTCCACCCCCGGGGTGGGATGACGCCTGGTGAACGAGGTGACGTGGGTGTCGCCAAGCCCGACCGCGCGGGCGCCGACCAGCACCAGCCGGTCGCGGAAGAAGTCCGGCGGGTGGCGGCCGGCGAGCACATCGGCGTAGGAGAGAAAGAGAAAGGTCGCCTCCGGACCGTAGAAGTTGATGATCAGCGGTCCGCCCGCGGGCGTCTGCGCCGCCAGGCCGGCGGCCTCGAGCAGGGCGCGGGCAAAGGTTGGAACCCCGGTCAGCGCTTCCGGGTGGAAGCGGCGGACAATGCCGTCGCCGGAGAGCATGGTTTCCACGTGGCCGACCCCGGCCTGGCCGGTGAGAGTGGTGGTGGGCACCAGCAGCCGGCCGTCGTAGGCGCGGGCCAGGGTGAGCACCACCGGTGGCCCGTCGGCCATGGCCCGGCTGAGCCTCTCGTCACCGGCCGCGGGTTCGGGGAAGAGGAAGTCGAGGCCCACTGCCCGGGCCTGGTGCAACCGGTCGAGCAGTTGGGCGTGCAGTTCGCGGGCAAAGGGCCAGGCGCCGTGGCGCTGCAGGCTGGGCTCGTCGATGCCGATGAGGACGATCCGCTGGTCCGGCTGGCGGGGGCCGCGCAGCCGGAACAGCAGGTCCAGGCCGTGGTTGGCGAGGACGGTGCCCAAGCCGGTCGATTCGAGCAGGACAAGCAGCAGCAGGCCGAGGCCCGGGGCGAGCAGCCGCTGGGGCACCGCGTCGGCTCCCGGGCCTTAGAGGAGGATGATGCCCAGGGCGACCACGCCCATGAGCAGTTCCTCCCAGCCCAGCGGCTTGGGTTTGACGGTGAGTTGCTGGGGCGGCGTCCACGGGGTCTGCGGCTGGCCGTTGACCGTGCCGCGCAGGCGCACGTGGTAGGTGCCGGGGTTGAGCCGTTCGTCCAGGGTGCAGGAGGTGGCGGTCAGTCCTTCGCGGGCGAAGACCAGGGCGGTGAAGGCTTCGTCGCTGGCCACCTGCAGGTCGTACTGCCAGCCCTCGGCCATGGCCGGCCATTGCAGCACCGGCCTGGCATTGGCGGTGGCCTCCATGGTGCCCATGTCCGGCACCGGCGCCAGCTTCCAGGCCACCGGCAGGGAGAACAGCGTCTCGAACCCGTCTGCGGCCACGGTCCGCACCCGCACATGGTACTCGCCCGGGGCGAGCTGCGGGCTGGTGTAGCGCGGTTCGCGCACCTCGCGCCGATCGAGCAGGCGGGCGAAGCCGGCGTCCGCGGCCAGTTCCACCTGGTAGTGATCGGCTTGGTCCGAGGCCAGCCATTCGATCCGGCCGGTGGTGCCCCACAGGCTGCCGTTGTTCTGCGGCGCGGTGATCAGCGGCGCGGGCGGCACGGTGCGCAGGGTCAGGGGGCGCGGGCCTGCGGCGGCGCTTTCGAAGCCCTCGGCGTCGAGGGCGCTCAGGAAAGCGAAGTACCGGCCGTCGGCCAGGGTACCGATGGTGAAGGGGCTGCCGGCCGCCACGACCTGGTCGGCCGCGGTGGCCTGGCCCTGGTCGTCGCTGGTGAGCCGCAGCCTGAACCGCTTGGCCGTGGCGTGGGCGGGCGTGTGGATCTGCATCGGCAGGGTGCGGTAGAGCGGCTCGATGGTGTCCACGGCAGGCGCGGCGGGCAGAGCCCTGGGCCGTTCCGGCGCAGCGCCGGCGCGCACCCGCGTACCCTGGCCGGCGGCGAGACCGACGTTTTTCCCCCCGGCCGCCACCTCGACCCGGCCGCGCAGGGTCTCCACCGTATTGGCCTCACTCCCTTCGCTCTTGAGGCGGTATTCGGTACCGCGGATGCCGGTGACCGCGATCGGCGTGCGGGTCTGGAAGGTATCGTTGGCGCGCAGCTTCTGCCGCACCCAGTGGACCAGGCCACCCCGGTCCAGGGTGAAATCGGCCTTGATGGTGCCGTCGGCGAGGCGGAACAGGTAGGCGATGGTAAAGCGGGCCTCGGGCTCCACCCGGGTGTAGGTGTTGTCCGGCAGGATCAGGTGGGTGTAGCCGTCCGGTCCGGTGACCACGGTCTGGCCGGCAGCCACGGTATCGTCCTGGTGCAGCGGGGAGGTGCGGCCGTCGGCGGTGTGCAGCGACACCGGCCCGTTGACCGCGGCCACCCGGGCGGTGAGCGGCTCGACCACGAGCAGCGACAGCGGCACCTGCAGGGTGGTGTCGCGGATGATCAGGTAGGGCTCGGTGAGCTTGTTGATGGCGGCGATCCGTCGCCAGCCCCCGCGGTCGCGGCAGTAGTCGCGGGCGAGGTGGATGAGGTTGGTGCCGGCGCTGACGTGGATGGGGATGAGCACCTCGCCTCGCTTGCTGGCCGCGACCCGCCCGGGCAGGACAACAAGGACCAGGGCGAGCAGGACAAGGAGGAGGGCGGGACGCTGCCACAGACGGGCGGAGGGCAGTGATCCCGGGGTGGACAACGGCAGACAGCAGCTCTTCATGACGATTCTCCGGCAACGAGTTTGTAGCCGACGCCGGCAACCGCCCGGATGGTCAGGGCATGCGGACAGGCCTTGTCCAGCTTGCGGCGGATATTGGCGATGTGCATGACCAGGGACTTGGTTTCCGTCTCCGGTTCGTAGCCGAGCACCTCCTTGAGCAACTCGCCGTGGGGGGCGACCGCCCGTCCCTTGGCGGCGAGGTGGTAGAGCAGGTCGAACTCGGTCTTGGTGAGCGGGATGCGGGAGTGGTCGGGCAGCAGCGCTTCCCGGGCAGCGGGGTCGATGGTCACCGGTCCGACGGTGAGCGGCTGCGGCGCGGGTGCCCCGGCCGCGGCGGTGCGGCGGAGCTGGACGCGGATGCGGGCCAGCAGTTCCGCCGGACTGAACGGCTTGGTCAGGTAATCGTCGGCGCCGTGGTCCAGACCGGTGACCTTGTCATCCACGCCGCTTTTTTCGGTGAGCATGATCACCGGGGTCCTGATACCCGCCTGGCGCAGTTCGTCGAGGATGGCGAAGCCGTCCTGATAGGGCAGGACCACGTCGAGCAGGATGAGATCCGGCTGCTCCGCCCGGATACGGGGCAGGGCATCGCGGCCGTCCGCTGCCACCCGCACGGTCATGCCCTGGGCGGTGAAGAACACCACGAGCATGTCGCGGATGAAGGGATCGTCCTCGAAGAGGAGGAGTGTGCATGGATGCGGTGTCGACATGGCCAACCTGAACAAACCTGGAAGATTTTTCTCAGGAATGAATACGATATCTGCCTGTGGCTGGCAAGAGATAGTCTCGGGCCGGAGCAAGATAGCCGGCCTGTCCGCCCCCACAAGCGGCTGCAGCCGGTGCGGGCAGAGGCTCAGATGCGCAGCCAGCAGAGCAGGGTGAAAACCGCGTAGGCGACCAGCCAGAGGACCAGGGCCAGCAGCCAGCCGCGTCGGTGGGCGCCGCCCTCGGGCAGCCAGAAGAGGAGCGCCACCGGCACCAGGGGCAGGAGTACCCCGGCGACAAAGGGCGGCAGGTAGCGGAGCAGCTCCTGCAGGCCGAGGAAGAACCATGGCCCGGCGATGAACAGCAGGCCAAACCGTTCCGGCTCCACCGGTGCGGCGAACAGGGTGGACACGGCCACGGTGGCCAGCACGAGCAGCAGGTGGCTGCGCCAGCGGGCGGTGTAGCGGCGCAGGTGCGGCCAGGCGGCCATGCCGCCGAGCACCACCAGGCCGATCACGTGGTGCAGGTAGACCTTGCGCACGCCGCTGTCCGCCAGGTCGAAGAACAGGTCGTTGATCAGCCCCCCCACCAGCGGAATGGACAGGCAGATGTGCTCGGCAATGGCGCCGGCCGCCTCGCCGGTGGCGTCGCCGCGCAGCACGTAGCCGGTGAAGAGCAGGAGCAGCGCAGCAGGCAGGGTGGCCGAGAGCCGGATCCAGGCCCCGCGGGTGAAGCGGGTGTCGTTCTGCCACAGGACCACCGCCAGGTGGGCGAGCAGCAGCAGGAAGAAGGCCTGGCTCGAATAGTAGTGCAGGGCCCGCCAGAACGAACCGTAGGGAATCACCAGTTCGATCGAGGTGGTGGCGTAGAAGGGCTCGGCCGGGTCGTACTGCAGGCCGATGACGATGCCCGAGAGCACGGACAGAAAGAGGCTGATGAGCGAGGCCCCGCCCCAGCGGTAGGCCAGGAGCAGCCGCAGTGGCGCGAATCGGGTGGGGCGATCGGCCCGGCCGCTCATCAGAGCTGCACCACGTAGGCGGTGGTCCGGCCCTCGGCGTCCTTTTTCAGGGTGACCTGGTGGGTGGGCAGGTCCCGCTCCGCCGGCCCGGCGAAGCGGGTGCCCTCCGGGGTGAAGCGGCTCTGGTGGCAGGGGCATTCGATGTAGCCCTTGTCCTCCTGGTAGTTGAGCCGGCAGCCGAGGTGGGTGCAGGTGCGGGATACCGCCCGGGCGCTGTCGCCAGCGGCGAACAGGAGGAAGTCCGGGCCGGTGTGCACCCCGCTCAGCGGCAGCGGCGCCGGCACCTCGACCAGGCGCGGTTTGCGCGGCACCTGGAAGCCGGTGAAACGGAGCAGCGGGTAGAGGAACAGGGTCGCGGCCAAGGCCGCCGCCCACCGGCCCCAGCCGAGCAGCAGCTGGCGCCGGTCCGTGTTCTTCGGCTTGGCGCCGTTCGGGGTGGTGTTGCCGGTCATCGGGCGAATTTCTCCGCCAGGGCCCGCTCCACGTGCGCCGGCACCAGGCCGCTGATGCTGCCCCCCAGCCGGGCGGTGTTCCTGATGCCGGTGGAGCTGATGTAGATCCAGCGGAAGCCGGTCATGAGAAAAACCGTTTCCACGCCCCGCTCGAGCCGTCGGTTCATCAGCGCCAGCTGGAACTCGTAGTCGAAATCGGAGATTGCCCGCAGGCCGCGGATGATGGCCCGGGCCCCGCGTCGGCGGGCGTAGTCCACGATCAGGCCGTCGGTGGCACCCACCTCGATGCGGCCGTCCAGGTCACGGAAGCACGCGTCGATCAGGGCGCAGCGTTCCTCGAGCGAGAACAGCGGCGTTTTCTGGGGATTGACCGCCACGGTGACGATGATCCGGTCGAACAGGCAGAGCCCGCGGCGGATGATGTCGATGTGGCCGTTGGTGATCGGGTCGAAGGTCCCGGGATAGAGGGCGATGGCCGGGGCGGGCCTGCGGTCGCAGGCAGGTGGGGTGTCGAGTGGTATGTCCATGGGGTCAGGTTCCTGCCGGCCGGGGACGGTAGAGCCACAGGCCGGTTTCGCCGTAGCGGCGCTGGTCGATCAGGGTGAGTACGCCCGCTTGCGCCGGCAGTTCGACCCGGGCCTGCTCCTCGACCACCACCAGCGCCCCGGGGGCGAGCAGGCCGGCCGGTTCGAGCAGGGGCAGCACGCGTTCGGCCAGGTGCTGCCGGTAGGGCGGGTCGAGGAATACCAGGTCGAACGGCAGGTCCGGGTCCAGGCCGGCGCGCAGCGGGGTCAGGCTTGCGGCTACGGCCAGGTCCAGGCGGGCGAAGGCGGCCGCCGGACGGGTCAGGCTGGCGCGCAGATTGGTTTCGATGAGCCGGCCGGCGGTGAGCGAGCGGTCGACGAACAGGGCGAACTCCGCCCCCCGGCTCAGCGCCTCGATGCCCAGGGCGCCGGTGCCGGCGAACAGGTCGAGCACCCGGCTGCCCCGGGGACGGGTGCCGAGCAGGTTGAACAGGGCCTCGCGTACCCGGTCGCAGGTCGGCCGGATGAGATCCCGGCCTGATCCGGGCGCGGCCAGCCGGCGGCCGCGGGCGCTGCCGCCGGTGATGCGCATGTCCGCGTTTCCGTGTCTGGCAGGAGGTTAGAGCGGCCGGTTGTCCGGGCTCGCGGCTTTCACCCGCTTCCGCCCCAGCCGATCACGCAGGGCCAGCACCGGACCGGAGAGGGTGTAGAGGAAGATGGCCGGGAACAGCGTTTTCGGCGGATCGCTGGCGAGCAGGATGAGCAGCAGGATCAGGCCGATGAACAGCTGGAACCGCTTCTCCCGGGGGATGTCCAGGTGCTTGAAGCTGACGTAGCGGTGGGTGGAGACCATCAGGTAGGAGAGCAGGTAGATGAGCGCCAGCAGGGAGAGGTGCTTGACCGTGCTGGTGGTGTTGAACACGTTGCTGCTGAACATGACCGCGGTGGCGATCACGCCGGCGGCCGCCGGACAGGGCAGGCCGGTGAAGTCATGGCTCGGGCTGGCCACGGTCTGCGAGTTGAAGCGGGCGAGGCGCAGGGCGGTGGCGGCCACGTAGAGGAAGGCGGCCAGCCAGCCGTAGCGGCCGTAGGGGGTGAGCGCCCAGAGATAGGCCAGGAGCGCCGGGGCCACGCCGAAGGCGACCATGTCGCAGAGCGAGTCGAGCTCCATGCCAAAGGTCGAAGTGGATCCGGTCATGCGGGCCACCCGGCCGTCCAGGCCGTCGAACACGCCGGCCACCAGGATGGCCACCGCGGCGGCGAAAAAATGGCCGTTGATGGCGGCGATGATCGAGTAGAAGCCACTGAACAGGCTGCAGATGGTCAGCATGCAGGGGACGATGTACAGACGGTTGGGCGAGGAGGTGTTGTCCATGGGTGCTCGTGCTGGGGTGCGGGAACGACGGTGTGGCGGGATCCGGAGACCGGGGCGTCAGCCCCGGCGGTGCAGGCTCCGGCCCGCATGAACGAACAGTATACGCCGTCCGGCGGCCGGAGACAAATCTTTCTTAAGCCTTGTCGCTGGCCGATTCCCGCAGCAGGCCGAGCACGCTCTCGCCGGCGCGGACCAGCTCGCCCTCGCGCACCCTGATCTCGGTGGCGACCGGCAGGTAGAGGTCGAGACGGGAACCGAAGCGGATCATGCCGTAACGCTGGCCGGCCGTTACCCGGTCGCCCGGCTCGGCCCGGCAGACGATGCGGCGGGCGATCAGGCCGGCGATCTGCACCACCGCGTAGCGCGCCCCGGCCGGGGTGGCAACGGTGAGGGCGCAGCGCTCGTTGTGGAGCACGGCCTTGTCCTTGTCGGCGGCGTAGAAGCGGCCCGGAGTGAGTACCACCCGCTCCACCGTGCCGGCCAGGGGGATGCGGTTGACGTGCACGTTGAACACGTTCATGAAGATGGAGATCTTCACCACCCGCTGGTGGAGAAAGCAGTCGTCGTCCAGTTCGCGAACCACGATCACCTTGCCGTCCGCCGGGCTGACGATGGCATTCGTCTCCTCGGGCAGCACCCGCGCCGGGTCACGGAAGAAGTAGGTGACAAAGGCGGTGAGCAGCAGCGCGCCCAGGGCCGGGACGACCAGGTCGAGCAGGCTGAACGCCAGGGTGGCGAAGGCGCTGAACAGGATGAACGGGTAGCCTTCGCTGGCCAGGGGGACTCGGGGGGTGTGCATGGGGATTCCGCGGGAGGGGTGAACCGGCCGGACCCGCCACCGGGCGGTGGTCCGGCCGGGGAACGGTTATTTCTTGGGGGCGCGCATCATGGCGATCTTGCCGGTGCGGACGATTTCCTTGATGCCCAGCGGCCGGAGGATGTCGATCACCGCCTTGATCTTCGACTCGGGGCCGGTGATCTCGACCGCGTAGGAATTGGGGCTGACATCCACCACCTTGCCGCGGAAGATGTCGATGACGCGCAGCACCTCGGCCCGGGTGCCGGCCTCGGCCCTGACCCGGATGAGCACCATCTCCCGTTCGACGAACTCGCCCTCACTGACATCGCTGATCTTGATCACGTCGATCAGCTTGTGCAGCTGCTTGGTGATCTGCTCGATGATGGCCGCCTCGCCGCGGGTGACCACGGTCAGGCAGGAGACCTGCGGGTCGAAGGTCTCGGCCACGCACAGGCTTTCGATGTTGAAGCCGCGACCGCTGAAAAGCCCGGTCACGCGCGACAGGGCGCCGGGTTTGTTGCGCAGGAGGACGGAAAGGGTGTGTTTCATGGGGGTTGTCCTGTTCGACGTGGGTTGTCTCTGTCAGAGCGCGGCCGGCACCCTGGCCGGCCGTGTCGGGGTTGCTGGCGACGTGCGCCTCAGACGAGCAGCATCTCGGTGGTGGCCTTGCCTGCCGGCACCATCGGAAACACGCCCTCCTCGCGGTGGATGGAGAAGTCCATGATCACCACGTTGTGCACGGCCAGCGCCTCGCGGATCACCGGCTCGACCTCGGCCTTGGTCCTGGCGCGCAGCCCGACCGCGCCGTAGGCCTGGGCCAGGGCGACGAAATCCGGGGTGACCTCCATCACCGTGGAGGCGTAGTGGCGGTTGTAGAACAGTTCCTGCCACTGGCGGACCATGCCCAGGTAGTTGTTGTTGAGGATGGCGATCTTCACCGGCGCGCCGCATTCCCGGGCCGTGGCCAGTTCCTGGATATTCATCTGGATCGAGCCGTCACCGGCGATGTCGATGACCGTGGACCCGGGAAAGGCGACCTGGGCGCCGATGGCCGCCGGCAGGCCGTAGCCCATGGTGCCGAGCCCGCCCGAGGTGAGCAGCCGGCGCGGCTTGCAGAACTTGTAGAACTGCGCCGCCCACATCTGGTTCTGGCCCACCTCGGTGGTGATGATGGCCTCGCCGCCGGTGAGTTCCTGCAGCTTCTCGATCACGTACTGCGGCTTGATCACCTCGCCGGCATCCATGTAGGAGAGCGGGTGCTTCTCGTCCCACTCGAGCACCTGGTCCACCCAGGGCTGGTGCTGGGCCTTGACCTCCTCGACCTGGAACTCGGCCGAGTTGTCCAGCCAGCTGTTCATCGCCGCCAGGGCGAGCCTGCAGTCGGCCACGATGGGGATGTCCACCTTGACGTTCTTGCTGATCGAACTCGGGTCGATGTCGATGTGGATGACCTTGGCCTGGGGGGCGAAGGCGTCGAGCCGGCCGGTGACCCGGTCGTCGAAGCGCGCGCCCACGGCCACGAGCAGGTCGCTCTTGGCCACGGACATGTTGGCCGCGTAGCTGCCGTGCATGCCGAGCATGCCCAGTGACAGCGGCTCCGAGCCCGGGAAGCCGCCCAGCCCCATGAGGGTCATGGTCACCGGCACGTTCAGCCGCTTGGCCAGCCGGGTGAGTTCCTCGTTGGCGCCGGACAGGATGACGCCGCCGCCCACGTAGAACACCGGCCGCTTGGCCTTGAGGCAGGCGCGGCAGGCCTTTTCCACCTGGTTGGGGTGCGGCGTGACGTTGGGCTGGTAGGTCTGCATGCGGATCGGCGCCTTGGCCGGGAAGTTGATCATCGCCGCCATGACGTCCTTGGGCAGGTCCACCAGCACCGGCCCGGGCCGGCCCGAGGCGGCCAGGTAGAAGGCCTCGCGCAGGGTTGGGATCAGCTCCTCGGGGTCGCTCACCAGGTAGTTGTGCTTGGTGCAGGGCCGGGTGATGCCGACGATGTCCACCTCCTGGAAGGCGTCGTTGCCGATCAGGGCGCGCGGCACCTGGCCGGTGAGCACCACCACCGGGATCGAGTCGCAGTAGGCGGTGGCGATGGCGGTGACGCCGTTGGTGGCGCCCGGACCGGAGGTCAGCAGGGCCACCCCGACCTTGCCCGAGGCGCGGGCGTAGCCGTCGGCGGCGTGCACCGCGCCCTGCTCGTGGCGCACCAGGATGTGGCGGATGTCGCTCTTGCAGAGTTCGTCGTACAATTCGATGACCGCGCCGCCGGGATACCCGAAGATCACTTCAACGCCCTCTTCCTGCAGACATTTGATGATGGCCTGCGTGCCTTTGATCTTGCTCATGACAGTACCTTGGTTTCGTTTGGGGGTGCGCTCGGGCGCTCGGGACATGCCGGTGCGGTCCGGGAATTGTTGTCTGTATGGGCGAAGATGATAAGGGTGAGACGAAACACTGTCAAGCGGCAAGCCCGGCGGGGACGGACCATTGCAGTGATGCCTTCAATCAGTCGAATTGATGACTGCGGGTCCGGATTCTCCCGCGGCCAATGCTCAGGGTTTGGGTGCCGGGGTCTTCTCCAGTTCGTCGATCAGGTCGCCGACCATGCGGCCCGAGGGCGCCGCGGCCATGGGATGCCGGCGGACGAGTTCCTTCCACTCGGCCAGGGCCCCGGGCCGGTCGTTCAGGCCGGTGAGCAGGACCACGCCCTTGTTGAAGCGGGCCTGCTCGTGGGCGGGGTCGAGCTTGAGCACCTGGTCGAACAGTTCGATGGCCTTCTGGTGCTGCTTGTCCTCGTGGTACATGACGCCCAGGTCGGTCATGACGTTGACGTCGTCCGGCTTGAGGCCGAGCGCGGTGGTGTAGGCGGCGATGGCCTGTTTGGCCCGGCCGGTGTCGAAGTAGGCGTGGCCGAGCTGCACCCAGGCCTGCACTTCCTTGGGGTTGTCGCGGGTCGCCTGCTCCAGCGAGGCGATGGCCGCGGCATTCTCCTGCCGGTTGGCGGTGTCGTGGTCATGGGGGTCGTCCACCGGCGCCCGGTAGACCGAGTAGACCACGCCGCCGAGAAAGCCGATGATCAGGGCCGCGACCATGGCCAGGTAGAGGGTCTGCTTCTTCACGTAACCGGTGGTTTGGGTCTGCTTCTTTTCGGAACCGGTGGATGCCATCGGGAGTCTCCGCTTTCAGGGGTCGGGGGGTGCGGCCGGGGGCCGGGCGAGGCCGCAGGATAGCACAGGCGGCCCTGATCCGCAATTGTCGCGGAGTGGGTCGACCAGTCTCACCCTGTGGTATCGATGGGGCAGTCCAGGCAGACGCGGTGCTCGCCCGGGCTGCAGTGGCCGCAGATCACCGTGGTCACCGGACCCGGCCGCCGGCCGCGCCGCGCGCAGGCCCGTTCGACCGCGCGCAGGGGTGCGTCCGCCTCCCCCCGGCGCCGCATGGCGTAGAAGTGGAGCGTGCCGCCCGGCTTGAGCGCGTCCAGGGCTGCGGGTAAGAGGGTTTCGCCGCTGCGGGGCAGCACCACCAGCACCCGGTCGAACAGCCCGCGGAACTGCGCCATCGCCTCGGCCGCGTCGCCCTCGACCAGGCGCACCGCACCGAGCCGCCGGTTGGCGCGCAGGCTGGTGAGCGCCAACCGGTGCGCCGCCGGGTTCAGCTCGATGCCCACCACCAGCTGGGGCCGGCTGTGGCGGGCGATGATGAGCGGGAAGGGGCCGGCGCCCGAGCAGAGCACCGCCACGCGCTCCTCGGGTCGGACCAGGGCCGCTATGCGCGCCCGTTCGTGCGCCATGCGCACCGAGAAATACACCCGGCCGAGGTCCAGGTGCAGGCTGACCCCGTTTTCCCGGTGCACCGTGGTCAGCCGCTCCTCGCCACCGATCACCGCCAGCGGTCGGGTGCGGAAGGCGCCCGCATGGTCGCCCGCCCGCCGGGCCACCACCCGCAGCTGCGGGTACGCCGCCAGGATGAGCGCGCCGATCGCCCGTTCGTGCGGTGCCAGTTCGGGCGTGAGGCTGACCACGGCGATGTCGCCCACCCGGTCGAAGCCGCCGGGCAGGCGGGCCGGGTCCAGGTCGGGAAAGTGGCGGTGGAGGAGGTGGCGGAGCTGCATGGCGTCTCAACAGGCAGGAACGGAACAGGGGTGCGGCCGATTCCCTCGGCGGCCCGCCGAGGATACACCGGATCCGCCGGCAGCGCACCCGCAACCGGCGCGGTTGCCTTGTTCCCCGGCAAAAGGTATTGGAAAACCGCCGCATCTTGTCTACAGTCCTGCCCTGTTCGTCCTTCCGCCTGCTGTCGACGCCAACCTCCACCTCCGCCGCCGCCATGCCGCTTAGTTGGAACGAAATCAGAAGCCGGGCCCTGGCCTTCAGCCAGGAGTGGGCCGAGGTCTCGGCCGAGAGCGCCGAGGCCAAGTCCTTCTGGGACGGCTTTTTCCAGATCTTCGGCATCACCCGCCGGCGCATCGCCAGCTTCGAGGAGCCGGTGCACAAGCTTGGCGACCGCCGCGGCTTCATCGACCTGTTCTGGAAGGGGGTGCTGCTCGTTGAGCACAAGTCGCGCGGCCACAGTCTCGACCGCGCCTACACCCAGGCCCTCGACTATTTTCCCGGCATCGTCGAGCGCGACCTGCCCCGCTACGTGCTCGTCTCCGACTTTGCCCGCCTCCGCCTCCACGACCTGGAGGACAACACCGAGCACGAGTTCGCCCTGGCCGACCTGCACCGGAACGTCGGCCTGTTCGGCTTCATCGCCGGCTACCAGACCCACCGCGTGCAGGCGGAGAACCCGGTCAATATCCGCGCCGCCGAGCGCATGGGCCGGCTGCACGACCAGATGCAGGCGGTGGGCTACATTGGCCATCCGCTGGAACTCTACCTGGTGCGCATTCTCTTCTGCCTGTTCGCCGAGGACACCGGCATCTTCGAGCGCCAGCAGTTCCAGGACTACATCGAAACACGCACCAGCGAGGACGGCATTGACCTGGCCCATCACCTCGCCACCCTCTTCCACGTGCTCAACACCCCGGTGGAGCGGCGGCTGACCAACCTGGACGAGCAGCTGGCCGCCTTTCCCTGCATCAACGGCCGCCTGTTTGCCGAGCTGCTGCCGCCCGCCGGCTTTGACCGGGCCATGCGCCAGGCCCTGCTCGACTGCTGCGGCCTCGACTGGAGCCGCATCTCGCCGGCCATCTTCGGCTCGCTGTTCCAGTCGATCATGGACAAACAGGCCCGGCGCAACCTGGGCGCCCACTACACCAGCGAAGCGAACATCCAGAAACTCATCGGCCCGCTCTTTCTCGACGACCTGCGCCGCGAGTTCGAACGGATCAAACACAACCGCAACCGGCTGTCCGACTTCCACAAGCGGCTGCGCCAGCTCACCTTCCTCGACCCGGCCTGCGGCTGCGGCAACTTCCTGGTCATCGCCTACCGCGAGCTGCGCCTGCTGGAGCTGGAGGTGCTGCGCGCCTCGCGCGACCCGCGCCAGCAGCTGCTCTCGGTACAGTCGCTCATCCAGGTGGACGTGGACCAGTTCTACGGCATCGAGATCGGTGAGTTCCCGGCCCAGATCGCCCAGGTGGCCCTGTGGCTCATGGACCACCAGATGAACCTGCTCGTTTCCGAGGAGTTCGGCCTCTACTTCGCCCGCATCCCGCTGCGCACCAGCGCCAACATCGTCTGCGCCAACGCCCTGCAACTCGACTGGAACGAGGTCGTGCCGGCCGAACGGCTCAGCTATATTCTGGGCAATCCGCCGTTTGTCGGGTCGAAATTTCTCGATGACGGCCAGCGGGCCGACGTGGCCGCGGTCTTTACCGGCGTGAAGAACAGCGGCGTGCTCGACTTCGTCGCCGCCTGGTATGTCAAGGCGGCGCGGCTGATGCGCGGCACCGCCATCCGCTGTGCCTTTGTGTCCACCAACTCCATCTGCCAGGGCGAGCAGGTCGGTGTGCTGTGGGGCTGGATGCTGGCCCAGGGCATGTACCTGTTCTTCGCCCACCGCACCTTCCAGTGGAGCAACGAGGCCCGGGGCAAGGCGGCGGTGCACTGCGTGATCGTTGGTTTCGCCGCCGAGGACATCCAGCCGAAATATTTGTTCGAGTACGAGCACATCAAGGGGGAACCGCTGCGGGTGCAGGCGCGGCGGATCAACCCGTATTTGGTTGACGCTGCCGATGTCCTGATCAGCAAGAGAGGTAAGCCGATTTCAAAAGTTCCGATAATGAAATTCGGCAATCAGCCTATTGACGGCGGGGGATTTATCTTAACCCTGGAAGAAAAAGAAGAGTTGCTCGCGACATCACCAGAGTCAGCCAAATATATTCGCCCATTTTTTGGTTCGGTAGAATTCCTCAATAATATCAAAAGGTATTGTCTTTGGCTTAAAGATGCCAATCCCGCAGAATTAAAACAGATTCCTACAATATTGCGTCGGATTCAAAGTGTCAGGAACTTCCGACTTGCCAGTGATCGTAAGGCGACCCGAGAACTTGCAGAATGCCCGACTCAATTCGCGTTTGTATCCCATGAGGAGACAACGTTTCTCATTGTGCCCAGCGTATCTTCTGAACGAAGGCAGTTCATCCCGATCGGCTTTATGCCGCCAGAAGTTATTGCAAGTAATCTTTGTTTGATTGTTCCCCATGCACAACTCTATGATTTCGCATTGCTTTCATCCACCATGCACAATGCCTGGATGCGCACGGTGGCCGGCAGATTGAAAAGCGATTATCGCTACTCAGCCGGTATCGTCTACAATAACTTCCCCTGGCCGGAGGCCCCCACCGACCAGCAGCGCGAGGCCATCGAAGCGGCGGCCCGGGCCGTGCTTGATACCCGCGGCCAATTCCCTGGTGCCTCGCTGGCCGACCTCTACGACCCACTGACCATGCCGCCGGTGCTGCTCCGCGCCCACCAGACCCTGAACCGGGCGGTGGATGCGGCTTACGGCCGGCGTGACTTCGCCTCCGAGGCGGAGCGGGTGGCCTTTCTCTTCGACCTGTACCAGCGCTACACGGCTCAGTCGCCGGCCGCGCCGACCACGGGCCAACCGCGTCCCACCTGAGCCACGCCCGCCGCCCCGGGTCCCCATCCCTCCCGCCATCCTGCCCCGTCGCCGATCTGGCCGAAAGACCGTTCCTTGTTGACAGCCGGGGGCGATCCTTCTACAGTTCCAGGTGCCAACCGCCGCGTCCGTCGCCGCTCCTGCCGCCCCCCTTCGGTCCGAACGGCGCCGGGGCGCGGCCCCTCCCTGAACCCCCACCGCACGGAGGACGTTATGCACAACGCACCCAGTTCGACCCGCACCACCCTCAACCGCAGGGAACTGCTCCTCGCCACCGCCGCCGGGGCCGCGGTGCTCACTCTGGGCGGCCTGCCCGGTTCGGCCCGGGCCGCGGCGCCGGTGGTCCTGCCGCCGCTGCCCTGGGCCGAGGGCGCGCTTGCCCCGGTGATCAGTGCCAACACCATCGGCTTCCACTACGGCAAGCATCACCAGGGCTATGTGACCAACCTCAACAAGCTCACCGCCGGCACCCCCTTTGCCGACCAGTCATTGGAGCAGATCGTCCGGGCCACCGCCGGCAAGGCCGACCAGGCGGCGATCTTCAACAACGCGGCGCAGGTGTGGAACCACACCTTCTACTGGCAGAGCCTCAAACCTGGTGGCGGCGGTGAGCCGCCGGCCGCGCTCAAGGCGAAGATGGAGGCGAGTTTCGGCAGCGTGGAGGCCTGTCGCAAGGAATTGACCACCGCGGCCACCTCCCAGTTCGGCAGCGGCTGGGCCTGGCTGGTGGCCGACGGCGATGCGCTCAAGGTGGTCAAGACCGGCAATGCCGAGACCCCGCTGACCGGTGCCAGGCGACCGCTCGTGACCATCGACGTGTGGGAGCACGCCTACTACCTGGACTACCAGAACCGGCGCGCCGACTATGTGGCGGCCGTGCTCGACAAACTGATCAACTGGGAATTCGCCCTGCAGAACCTGGGCTGAGCAACCCTCCGACCCGCGGAGGCCGCGGCCGGCACCGTCCGGCCGCGGCCGCGAACGCCGCCTTCCCCCGCCGCCATGTTCTTCCGTCTGGCCGCCGACGCGGTCCTGCTCCTCCACCTGGGGTTCATCCTGTTCGTGGCCCTGGGCGCGCTGCCGGCGCTGCGCTGGCGCCGGCTGGTGTTC
>Ga0265295_1003521_pt1 | contig 22690 bp, 17 predicted proteins | sample Munlansysbiofilm_FD_192503 | JGI IMG/M metagenome (GOLD analysis project Ga0265295, IMG submission 192503) | Leachate microbial communities from a municipal landfill in Southern Ontario, Canada - Methane capture system biofilm | ecosystem: Engineered > Solid waste > Landfill > Unclassified ...
TCTCACTTCTCACTTCTCACTACTTATTATCCTGCTCTACGGCAGCATAATATTCGGGAATGAAATCCTTGATAGCGCTTTGTATGCGTCGCCAACTGGGGATAAATGCCGCGTAGTCCCAGTTGTTGAGCATGTCTTCGCCGGCCTGATATACCAGGCGCGAGAAGAGCATCACAGTTTCTTCTTCCTGGTTGCGGTCGTACTTGAAGCCATTGAACCGTGAGAGTGCGCTGTACTGCTCCACAAAGTCAAGCCCTATGCGGAAATAGGTGGAGCGGATGGAGCGGAATGTTCCCGGCGAGAATGTCACTCCATTTTGCGCAAGCTTAATAAATATGGCCATAGCGATGTCGTACACCATTTTGGAGAGTCCTTTGCTCGGATCGTCGGCCGACAGCTCCTGGTGCTTGTGGTCGTAGCGGTCGGCAATTTCTACCTGGCAGATGCGGTTGGTGGAGTTGTTGCGGTGCACTTCGGAGAGTATGCCAATTTCCAGCCCCCAATCGGAAGGGATGCGGATGGTTTTGAGCACGTCGGCGCGCATCGAGAACTCGCCGGCCAGCGGATAGCGGAAGCTGTCGAGATATTCCAGATACTCCGTAGGACCAAAGAATTTTTTGAGTGCGCGCAACAACGGCGTTACCAACAGACGCACCACACGGCCTTTGATGTGTACCTGATCGGCGCGGTAGTAATAGCCTTTACAAAACCGGTAGTTAAAGTTGGGATTTGCCACCGGATAGAGTAGCTTGGCAAGCATGGAGCGGTTGTAGGTTATAATGTCGGCATCGTGCAGGGCGATGGCTTCCGACTTGCCCGAGCCGAGCATGTAGCCAAAGCAGTACCAGGCGTTGCGCCCTTTGCCCATTTGGTCGGGTTCCAGCTTGAGGTCTTTGAGCTGTTTGTCGAGCGCCATCAGTCGCGGGCCATCGTGCCAGAGGATGCGGTGGTTTTGTGGCAGCCGCGAGAAGTATTCGCGTGCATGGTGAAACTCTTTTTCGGTGGCACGGTCGAGTCCGATAATCACCTCCGAAAGATAGGTCACCTTGCAAAGCTCGTCGACAATAGTGGCGAGCGCTTCGTTTTCAAGCTCCGAATAGAGGCTTGGAATGATAAGCCCCATAGGCCGTTGTGACGAAAAGCGCAGAAGCTCAGCCTCCAGGTCTTCAATCGGCCGGTTTTTCATATCGGTAAGCGTGGTTACCAATCCATTTTGATAAAAATCTCCCATCTCATTATAGTTTTAGTTTGTTATGTAATTAATTACAAAATAGTATTTGGTTTTGTCATTTGGTCCTATTTGCTAACGCATGATTTTGTTATCAAAGGACAATGTATTTAAAATCATTTCAATAATCGTGTAAACATGTTAACGATCAATGGCCGCAGCTTGTCGGAAATGATGGCATGGCCAAGTTTCTCGTTGAGCACCTTGAGGTTGTGCAGGATCATTTGGTTGCGGTAGCCGATGTCGGTGAGCAGTCTGAAGGTTTCCTCCACCACTGCATCCGTCAGTTCGTCGTTGTCGATGGCCGGCAATCGGAAACCCAGATGTTCGATTTCTTCTTTATAGACTTTATAGCGGTTGATGGCTACCGGCAGCGCGAACGAGATCATCTCGAGCAGGTTGTTGCCAAAGCCTTCCACCTCACTAAAGAAAGTACCTATACCCCCAGCCGAAGCTACTACGGCAGGTATTTCGGCAAACTTGTAATATTTTTTATCTACAATAATATCGCGGTGCGAGAGGATGTGGCTTTCGCCAAATATCAACACCACGTTGCTGTGCGGATGATTGGCCAGTTTTTCTTTAAAAAACACTTTTAAATACTTCTTGTATTCAAACTGTTCGTCGCCGGAGTGGCCACTCACCAGCACCGCCACGCATTTTTTATGGCCGTGGCTCAGGTACTTTTTCTCCAGCAAAAAGGCCAATTCAATAGCCGTTTCGATGCGCTTTCGCGGAACTACACGTGTATGTTGCAGCAATATCACAGCATCCTGCATCGTCATTTCGCGTTTGGCCAGCTCTTCTTTTAAACCCACATCTTCAAAAAACGAGTTGTTGTAGTTGTCTACCGGCGGATGAATCAACTGATCGCTTTCCCAGGGCTTGTTTTCCCATTCCCACGTGATGTCGCTGGTGTTGGGGATTACTACAGCGCGCTGCTTAAAAAACGATTCGAGCCGCGGCGCGTCGTAGGTCGAGAACCAGCGCTTGCCAAGCTCTATCTGCGAGTTGTTGATAAAGGCTATTCCGTCGATGTCGGTGCCGGGAAGGTATTTCAGATATTTTTCAATTACCGGGTTGGGGTTGGAAAAGATGTCGCGCTCGAAATAAGAGTCGTGCCACCACACCATCACGTTGGGCCAGATGATGCCCTGGCTGCGCAGCTCTTCGAGATAATATCCCAATCCAACGGCAGTGATAAAATTATAAGGATGTGCGGTGTTGTGCGCGATGAGCAGGTCGATCTGGTGCTTTTCAACAAATCGTTTTATGACCTCCTTGGCATTCATCGCCTCGCTGTGGATAAGCTCTGCCAATCCTTTGGGCGGCTTTGCCGAGAAATATTTGATAATCTTTTTGTGGATTTTGTTCTTGTGCCAGAAGATGTCGTCGGTTTCGGCATTGAAGCGTGGCGAGATATGGGCAGCCAGAAAATAGATGTTCCCCAGGCGGATGCCCATGTCGTTCACCATGGCGTTCACGGTTTGATCGATTACAATCGAAACGCCATCGTTCTTACCGATGAGTGAGTGCAAAATTCCTATGTTGAGATGATGGACGTTCATAATTATAGGATGATTCGTGTGAGTTGTAATAATTCGGTGATGACTGCGTCGGGGCGTACATTTTTCACCTCTGCTTTGTCTTCGCGCAAGCGCAATGCGCGCTTGTCGCCGGCAAAAAACACCGTTTTCATACCCAGATCCTGTGCCGGGTAGATGTCGTTGTACATGTCGTTGCCCACAAAAACGGACTCGTGCGGCGCAATGCCATAGTTTTCTTTTAAAGCTTTAAGCACCGGTGCAAAGAGTGTGCGGTCGGGTTTTGCTTTGCGCAGGCTGTACGAAAACTGCGTGATGTCGTCGTTGAATAGTGGCAGGCTTTCGGTATCTCTGGCCTGGCCATCAATAAAAAAGTTCATCATCACGGGCGTGTAAAATTGCGCGTTGGAGACTATGCCCATCGGATATTTCCGGTCGTGGAAATAGTGCAGCACTTCGAGCATGCCGGGCATCGGATGGATTTTGTTGCTGAGCATCTCAAAGACAAACGTCAGGTGTGTGATGTCGGAGGCGCCGTTGGTGGTAATGTATTTCTTGCCGATGGCGTATTGCAGCCACTCATCCCACACCTGGCGGATGTCGGCTTCGGGAAAAGGTGTTCCGGAATCGCGTAGCTGTTGCTGATGTTTTTGTAAAATATCGACGAACTGCTGTAACAGTTCGGCAACCACCTTCTCGCCTTTTTTAGGGTCTTTCTCCTGTAAAAGATAATCTGCCTCCTTTAGCGCTGTGCGCATATTTTCTTGCGAAAGATCAATCTGATTGATGTCGCCCGAAGCCGAGACTACCAGTGTGCCGTAGATGTCGAAGATGATGGCTTTTATGCCTTCTATTTTATCCAGTCGGGGTTCTACCGCGGTGGGTATCGGCTGAAGGTCGGTCATAGTGTTCAGCCATTTTTCGATATACTTCATAGAGCGTGTGTGTATATTTTTTTAATGAATAATTCTCTTCAATTACTTTACGGTTGTTTTCGATCACCACCCCCGAAACCTCGTCGAAGAGCTTCAGGAGCATGGGATTTTGCAGGCGCACTTTTTCGGCGTAAGCCGCATCTTGTAACGCATGCCGTATCACCTGCTGCTGCTCTTCCATCTCCAGTGTGGCGAAGTCGGCCTGTCCATTTTCTGTTTCCACCTCTATTTCATCATAGAGCAGCGGAAACTGAACGCCGCTCTCAATCAGGTCGCGGGTGACGTAGCCGATGTTGCGTCCCATCACCGGAGTGCCCAGCAGCCAGGGTTCCAGGAAGACCATGCCGAAACCTTCGCGTGTGCTGGTGGTAAGGCACAGGTCGCTGGCGGTCAGCAATTCCATGAAGTCCACCTTCAGCCCTGCCTCAAAAACAACATCAAGATGCAAGCGTTCGCAAAAATCTTTCCAATTTTGATAGGGTTTCATCTCCACAGGATTCTTGGGAGGCTGCGTAACCAGCCAGTGGGCGCGGTTGGCAAACAAAGCGCTTAGTAAAATAAACTCGCCGATATTCTTGCGGCGTATCACCCGCACCGGATAAGTAATCAACAGTTTGTTGCCATCCAACCCCAATGTCCGGCAAATCATCTCGCGCACATTTTCAACAACCACCCCCTCTGTTTTGTTGACTTCCACCGGATTGGGCAATAACAAGACTCGTTTTTCAGGAATGCCTTTCTGCAGCAATCTTTTATAATCGAAACTGTTGAGCGTAGCAAAAAAGCTGGTGGAATTATCGGGGTATAGCACCCGGTGCAAATCTTCCTGAAAATAATCTTCCACAATCTCGTGCAGAAACTTCATGTTTTCGGGGCGGTCTTCGGCAAAGTCGTGGCAATGATTAAACAGATGATAGCCTTGTCGCGCCATGGCCGAGAGCGCCAACGTTAGCACAGGATTTTTCCCCAGGTTTAGGTTGTGCACATGGATAATCGTGTTGCGGTCGATATTCGATTTTAAAAAATTTGTGATGTCGGACAAAAGTTCAGGCAGCTCCTGTTCCAGGCCGCGCCTTCGGTGCAGATAATCGAGCGGCGGATATTCGACTATTGGAATTTCGAGCGCCTTAAAAGGTTTTGGATTGGTAGCGTGGCCGGTAATTACCACGATTTCGATTTCAGGAAAAACCCTGCGCAAACTCTCCGCCTGCAACTGCATGATACGCGTCACGCCACCCGGATTGAGATGATGATGTAAAATAGCAACTTTCATAACATTTGTTTTTTAATAAATAAAAAGTTATGTGTATTAAACAAATAAAGCCAAAAGATAGCTTGGAGGCACTATCTTTAAAATAGTTTAACGAAAGAAATCAAATACAAAAACCACAGAGCAAACAGAGAAGAAAACACTAATTTTCCTCCGCGTCCTCTGCGGTTAATTTTCCTGGCAATTGAAATCAAATACAAAAACCACAGAGCAAACAGAGAAGGAAACGCTAATTTTCCTCTTTGCGCTTTGCGTCTTCTCCGCTTCCTCTGCGGTTAATTTTCCTGGCAATTGAAATCAAATACAAAAACCACAGAGAAAACAGAGAAGGAAACGATAATTTTCCTCTGCTTCCTCTGCGTCTTCTCCGCGCCCTCTGCGGTTAATTTCCTGGCGATCGAAATCAAATACAAAAACCACAGAGTAAACAGAGAAGAAAACGCTAATTTTCCTCTTTGCGCTTTGCGTCTTCCCTGCGTCCTCTGCGGTTAATTTTCCTGGCGATTGAAATCAAATACAAAAACCACAGAGAAAACAGAGAAGGAAACGATAATTTTCCTCTGCTTCCTCTGCGTCTTCTCCGCGCCCTCTGTGGTTAATTTCCTGGCGGTTGCAATCAAATACAAAAACCACAGAGCAAACAGAGAAGGAAGCAATAATTTCCCCCCGTGCTCTCTGCGGTTAATTTTCCTGGCGATTGAAATCACTTAACAGGAAAACAAATACCTCCACCGGTGTATAATTGTGTGCCTTCGGTAGTGTTAAACCACACTTCACCATTGATATAAAAAAACCGCAGCAGCCGCAACGACAGGCCGGCAATGGGAGTGAATTTCCATTTCCCTCTGTGCGCCACCGAAAAATAATCACCCTTTGGAATATCCTCTCCGAAATAAATATTTTGATAAGTTTTGTGCGCTAAATACACATCTGTGCGATAAACCTTTCCGACGGCTGTTCCAAAGACAAAGGAAAGATGAGGTATTTTTTGCAGAAAAAGATGCACCTTGAATGACAGGAAAAAGTCAGCGGAATCGGCATTACTTTCCCTACCCACGGGAGTTCCTAATGTAAGATCAGAATAATCCAAAACACTCACGTTTTTGTGCTGCACCTCCGGAGTAAATTTTTGTACCGACGGCACGAAGAGGCCAACGCCAACTCCTACTGATGAGCGTGCCCATGTAAATTCGCCACCCCATGCCCCCATTCCATAAATGGCTCCCGCACGATAGTGGCTGGTGTTTTGCAGATGGAAATGCACTTTTTGTCCGGGCGCCACCACTGTAAGATTGCGCCGCCGGGTAAAGTAACCCTGCTTCTTTATCTTCACCCGATATTTGCCGTAAGGCAAATCCACCTGTGTACTGGTAAAGCCCTGCGATTTGTCATCTACATACAATTGGGCGCCTCCCGGACTGGACGTAAATAACACCGCCAAAACATCCGCTTCAAGGTTAAAATGTGCCACGTCAGTATCTTTTCCTACCTGCACGTTTTCTTGCAGATCGTGGTATTTTGCTTTTCGCAATTGCAACGTATTGTCACCATAACCCAAAAGAATAGTAGCCGGGGTGGTTCCGACGAAATCCCCATCCAGATAAATTTCGGCTTGCGAAGGTTGGGAGGTGATTTTCACCAGCCGGCTTTGCTGAAGCGCTTCATTTACGTAAGTAGTATTGTTTTCGGTGATGCGGATAGCCATGGTTTTTTCCAGAAACCCTTCCGCCGAAAGCGTGAGCTGGTAATCACCTGTCAGCAGCGTATCGGTGTAAGGCACTCGTCCGGCCATTTTACCATCAATATAAAGGGCAGCGCCCGGGGGAGTTTCTACTTTTAGCACCCCCAGCATTGGTTGTAGTGTAAATTGCAAAGAGGTTATCTGTCCGGGAATTACTGTTACATCCTGTTCCTGCACATAATAATTCTCGCGGCGGATGCTGATGGTATGCTGCCCGACATCTATTCCCCTGCTGTCGCCCCTGAAATTCTGGTTGCCGGTGGCTACATATTCATTATCAATAAAAACCTCAGCATCTTCCGGTTCCACATCTATCAGCACATCGCCCCAGGTGGGGATGAGGGTGATGTGGTGGGTAATCGTTTCGGTGGGATGCACGGTGAGGATGGTGTCGAGGGTGGCGTGGCGATATTTGGTGATGGTAACGGAATAGGGAAATGCAGGATAGTTTTGGAGCGTGTCGGGCGTGGTAAACTCCAGCCCCGAAAGCTCCCTGATTTTTACCACGGCGCCTGGTGGCTCGGTGACGAGGATGAGCGATCCGGTGGCAGCGGCAGCCATTTGCTTGTTGGTAACTTCCAGTACATACACTTTTGATGATTCTACAGCAAGAGGCAACAGGTAGTGTTTTGTGATAAAACCATCTTTATAGATGGTGATGCGACTTTCGCCCGGTGAGACATAGAGCCAGTATTCGCCGCTTTTAATCTGAATATCGCCCACCAGATTTTTGCCGGCATCGAAGGCCAGCCCGCGCAGGTCGGTGCGTACTTTTATAATAGCGCAGACTTTGTCGTTGGCGTCGTGCCGCTGATACCGCAAGGCCGAAACATCTGTTTGCGCCACGGTGAACGATCGTACCACGAACTCATCGGCGTAAGCCACCGACAAAACCATTGTAAAAATCATTAAAAACCAAAACCGCATGAGGCATTTTTTAATAATAAAAAACCGGGTAAGATGCCGCCATTACTCATTAGCGGTGACGTAGTTGGTAGGTACAATCTTGCCCTGGTCGATGGTGAAAACATGCCATTTGTTGCCGCGGTCGTCGGTGGGAATGTTGAATAGTTCGAGCAACTGGTTGTTGCCGTAAACCTTAACGGTTGCCTTGGATTTGCTAAGCTTGCGGGAGTTTTCGTCGGCGCGGTTGGTATAATCCTGCACCCAGAATTCGTAGTGGCCTTCTGTATCCACCTGTTGGATGGTAATAGTTTCGGGCCCCCAGCTATCGGTGTCGTCGCGGTCGAGGCGGGCTTCGCCGTCATCGGCCACTTTCATGTCGCGGTAAGAGATGTGATAGCTTTTGTCTTTGGTAAGATGGGCATCCAGGTCGGCAGGGCGGCGTCCCCAGTCGACGATGATGCGCATGTTTTCCATGGCCATCACCGGCGATACCGAGATGCGGTTGTTGAAAATAGTGCCGGCTACCGCCTCCAGACTTACATCGGTGGTAATGTAGCCATCGGCAGCAAAATTCACCAAATAAACGGCCTCTTCTTCGCCACGCGGGAATTTGATTTTCCCTTCGGCATCGGTCACAAAGGTGCCCACATCCTGGATGGTGATGCTGGCACCTTTCACTGCATCGCCGGTAAGGGCGTTGCTAAAGCGTAAGGTGTGATTGTCGGCGTCCATTTCGTCGTCGAGGATGTCTTTCATTTTGTCAACTTGCCCGGCGGCAGCAATGGCCAGGAAGGCTGTGAATAATAACGTCAGGAATTTTTTCATAGGTTAGAGTTATTTAATGAAGAGCAAAGGTAGAAAAATCTATTGAGTTAATTTTTATATTTTTGCAGCCGCAAAATTTTTAAGGGCAAATTTTTTACATGTCAGCAAGATACAACGAATACAACCATCTGAACCTTCCTAAAATCGCCGATGAAATTCGCGCTTTTTGGGTTGACCAGGATATCTTTCACCGTAGTTTAAAAAACCGCGACGAAGGGCCAAAATATGTCTTTTACGAAGGGCCTCCTTCGGCCAACGGCAAGCCAGGCATCCACCACGTGATGGCCCGCACCATCAAAGATATCTTTTGCCGCTACAAAACCCTCAAAGGTTTTTATGTTCCGCGCAAAGCGGGCTGGGATACCCATGGTCTGCCTATCGAGATAGCCGTAGAAAAAACCCTCGGCATCACCAAAGAAGACATCGGACGCAAGATAACTGTTGAGGAATACAACGACGCCTGCCGCAAAGAGGTGATGAAATACAAAGGCGAGTGGGATGAGCTGACACGACAAATGGGCTACTGGGTCGACCTGGACGATCCTTATCTCACCTTCGACAACAAATACATCGAAACGGTATGGTACCTTTTGTCGAAGCTTTACAAAAAAGGGCTGCTTTACAAAGGCTACACCATCCAGCCCTATTCGCCAGCTGCCGGCACCGGCCTGAGCACCCACGAGCTTAACCAGCCGGGCTGCTACCGCGATGTGAAAGATACCACCGTCACTGCGCAGTTCAGAGTGATCGACGACGAGAAATCGCGTTTTTTGATTTCTGATGATAATGAAGAGGTGTTTTTCCTGGCCTGGACCACCACGCCCTGGACGTTGCCAAGCAACACGGCGCTGGCAGTAGGAAGCAAAATACAATACGCCGTTGTCCGCACTTTTAATGTTTACACAGGACTGCCCATCACTGTGGTGCTGGCCAAAGATTTGGTGAGCAGCTATTTCAACCCGAAGGCACAGGAACTGACGCTGGAGGATTACAAACCTGGCGACAAGCTGGTGCCGTACCAAATCATCAACGAAATCAGCGGAAGCCAGCTCGAAGGCATTCGTTACGAACAGCTCATCCCTTGGGTGAAACCCGATGGTGATGCTTTCAGAGTGATCACCGGCGACTTTGTAACCACCGAAGACGGAACAGGCATCGTACACATAGCGCCTACTTTTGGCGCCGACGACGACCGCGTGGCCCGCCTGGCCGGAATTGTGCCGCTGGTGCTGATAGACAAAACCGGTAGCCGTCGTCCGATGGTCGACCTGCAGGGGCGTTTATTCCAAATCGAAAAGCTCGACGATGATTTTGTTCGTCAATTTGTAGATGTGGAAACCTATGGCCTATATGCCGGCCGTTATGTGAAAAACGATTACGATGCTGCTGCCGACGAACAAAGCCCGGTGCTCGACATCGACATCTCGGTGATGCTCAAACAAAACAACCAGGCTTTTAAAATCGAAAAATACATACATAACTATCCGCACTGCTGGCGCACCGACAAGCCGGTACTTTACTACCCGCTCGATTCCTGGTTTATTAAAACTACCGCCTACAAAGAGCGCATGATCCACCTCAACGAAACCATCAACTGGAAGCCGCGTGCTACCGGCCTGGGACGTTTTGCCAACTGGCTCGAAAACCTCGTGGATTGGAACCTCTCCCGCTCACGATTCTGGGGCATAGGATTGCCCATCTGGACTACGGAAGACAGAAAAGAACAAAAATGTATCGGCTCGGTGGCCGAATTAAAAAACGAAATCGACAAAGCCATCGAGGCCGGTTTTATGGAAGAGAATCCACTCACAGCTTTCGACACCGACGACCAATCCGACGAAAACTACGATACTTTCGACCTGCACCGCCCCTACATCGACGACATCATTTTGGTGTCGGAGAGCGGCCAGCGCATGACGCGCGAGCCTGACCTGATAGATGTGTGGTTCGACAGCGGCGCCATGCCTTACGCGCAGTTTCATTATCCGTTCGAGAATAAAGACCTCGAATCCTATTTCCCGGCCGATTTTATTGCCGAAGGCGTGGATCAGACGCGTGGTTGGTTTTTTACACTGCACGCCATCGCCACCATGATTTTCGATTCGGTGGCTTACAAAACATGCGTCTCCAACGGGCTGGTGCTCGACAAAGATGGCAACAAGATGTCGAAGCGACTCAACAACGCCGTCGATCCTTTTGAAACCATCAGCACCTACGGCCCCGACGCCACACGCTGGTACCTGATCACCAACGCGCAGCCCTGGGACAATTTGAAATTTGACCTCGAAGGCATTGCCGAGGTGCAGCGTAAATTCTTTGGTACCCTTTACAACACCTACGCATTTTTTGCGCTTTACGCAAATATCGATGCGTTCGATTATTCGCAGGAAGAGATTGCCATAGCCGACCGTCCGGAGCTTGACCGCTGGATACTTTCGGAGCTGCACACCCTCATCGGGCAGGTAGATGCCGCTATGGACGACTACGAGCCTACCCGCGCCGGCAGAGCCATAGCTCAGTTTGTTGATGACAAACTCAGCAACTGGTACGTGCGCCTTTCGCGCCGCCGTTTCTGGAAAGGTGAGATGACCGACGACAAAATTTCAGCTTACCAAACGCTTTACCAGTGCCTGGAATCGCTGGCAGTGCTAAGCGCGCCGTTGGCTCCCTTTTTTGCCGAAAGGCTCTTCACCGATCTCAACAGCGTAACCCACCGATACCGGGTGCCTTCAGTTCATCTTATGGATATGCCCGTAGCCGATGCCTCGCTGATTGATGCCGACCTGGAGCAGAAGATGCAGCTTGCGCAAAAGATTTCGTCGATGGCGCTCTCGCTGCGAAAAAAGGTAAAGATAAAAGTACGTCAGCCCCTCAACAAAATCATGGTGCCGCTGTTGAGCACGCAGTTCAAAGAGCAGGTCTCGGCGGTAGATCATCTGATATTGTCGGAGGTAAACGTGAAGCAACTGGAGTTTTTGAAAGACGACAGCGGCATTGTGAGCAAGAGCCTGAAAGCTAACTTTAAAGCGCTGGGACCACGCTATGGCAAACAGATGAAAAAACTGGCTGCCGTGCTTGCTGCTTTTACTCCGACACAGATCAGCCAACTGGAGAAAAACGGTAGCTACCAGCTACAACTGGACGGTGAGACGATCGAAATTTTGCTTAGCGACGTAGAGGTGATCACTGAAGATATTCCCGGCTGGCTTATCGCCAACGACGGAGCCTTGACGGTGGCACTCGACATCTCCCTCACCGACGAGCTGATCGACGAAGGCATTGCCCGCGACCTGGTAAATCGCATCCAAAACCTGCGAAAAGACAAAGGTTTTGAAGTAACCGACAAAATAAACCTTATCATTGCAAAAGATTCTAAGAAAATAAATCAGGCCATCGAAAACAATTATGATTACATTTGCTCGGAAACGCTGGCGCTCTCGCTCGAAATGGTCGAAAGCATCAACGGACAACAGAGCGAAACCATAGAGATAGGGGATGAGTTGCTAACCATGATCTCGATAGAAAAAGCCGGATAGTTTCAGTTACCGGATAGTTATTATGAAGTAGTAATTTTTTAAAGTTTGGAAATTATGACAGAGAACAATGAAAATGTAACTGCCAAGAGCAAATACAACAAAGAGGAACTCGAGGAGTTCAAGTTGATAATTCTGGAAAAACTGGCCAAGGCACGCGTCGATCTCGTATTGCTCACCGAAGCCTATACCAACAACAACGAACACGACACCAACGATACCTCACCAACTTTTAAGGTGCTGGAAGAAGGATACAGTGTGCTGTCGAAGGAAGAGAACAGCCGCCTGGCCGCGCGTCAGCAGAAGTTTATCACCAACCTGGAGAATGCGCTGATACGCATCGAAAACGGAACGTATGGCATCTGCCGCGCTACGGGCAAACTCATCAGCAAAGAGCGTCTGCGCAGCGTTCCCCATGCTACCCTTAGCATTGAAGCCAAGCTGCAACAAAACCCGCAACGCAGATAGTTTTGAGCTTTCGCAGATATCAAATCATACAAGCGCCCTTTCGGCTCCCGGCCGGCAGGGTGCTTTGCTATGGAATCACGCTACCATTACCACCAAAAGTTTTTCTCCGTTGAAAAAAACCCTGATCATCATTTTTGTGATCCTGCTGCTGGATCAGATTCTTAAAATTTATATCAAAACAACCATGACGCTGGGGCAGGAGTTCCATGTGGCGGGCGACTGGTTTATCATCCATTTTACTGAAAACCCAGGGATGGCCTTCGGGCTGTCGTTTGGCGGCGAATGGGGCAAGTTGCTGCTAAGCCTTTTCCGGCTTGGCGCCATAGCGGCCATCGGGTGGTACCTCTGCACCCTGGTTCAGAAAAAAGCAAACACACTGCTTTTGGTAAGCATCGCGCTGATATTTGCCGGTGCTGCCGGCAACATGATCGACAGCGCTTTTTATGGTATGATTTTCAGCCAGTCCACTTTTCATTCCGTAGCGCAGTTTCTGCCCGAAGGCGGCGGCTACAGCAGCTTTCTGCATGGACGGGTGGTGGATATGTTTTATTTCCCGCTCATCGAAGGGCACTACCCGCAGTGGGTGCCGATGCTGGGCGGCGACGAATTTGTGTTTTTCCGCCCTGTATTTAATCTGGCCGATTCAGCCATCACCATTGGCGTGCTCATGCTGATTCTTTTCCAGCGCAGCTTTTTTGCTTCGGGGAAGAAGGAGAAGGATGCCGGTGAGATGGAGGAAACAGGCAGTTCTGCTGCCATGTAAAGGGTTTCCGGAAAATTAAGGATTTAGTGCCTGCCTGTCATATAGTTTTTAGTGTTGACATGATCGACGCGCGATCCACTATTTCACCTGTTTTGACTGCGGCCATGGCCGAACCCAAGACCAAATCTTCAAATTGATCGTCTTGTAGTTTTATTACATCTCCACCAAGTTTTTGGCAAGTTCAGAAAGTAGCTTATTGCTTTTCTTATCAGCTTTTATAATAGTCGCTCCCATTGTAGGAGTTCCCGGGAGTCAGGCCATTTTCGATAGGTAATTCCATGATAGTAATGCAAGCTGAAATTTTCATCAAATCAGACTAAACCTCAATTTATAAATCATCTAAATTAGCTTAAACATCAACCAATCAATCATTTAAAATTGACAGCCTGTTTTAAGCGTTAATTTTTTAACAAAACATATGTGAGTATCTATATATTTGCCATCCGAAAGTTTGAAGTTATTGTGGTTGTCATCTTTCACAGTTTGAATAAAGCATTTATTTTTGTTGTCATCAAAACTGAGCTTTTATGCAAAATTTTAAACCCATTCTCACCTTTTTGTTTGCGGTAATAGCGCCCTTGGTCATCATTACGCTGGCGCTGCGCGAGCCGCCGACAGATCATGAGTTACTCGACCAGCTACGCGAAACACACATGCACCAGCATAAGTTGGGAGTAGATCATTCCAAGCACGCCGTTTTACAGCAGGATTTTACCAATCCGCATGCAATTACTGCTGCATGCCTGACGTGCCATACCGAGCGCGGACAGGAAGTGCTAAAAAATGCGCACTGGAACTGGGAGCGGGAAGCCTTTATCCCGGGCCGCGGGGTGACATATCTCGGGAAGAAAAATCTGATTAATAACTTTTGTACCGGCATTGCCAGCAACGAAGGCACCTGCAACCGCTGTCATACAGGCTACGGCTGGCAGGATGAAAGTTTCGACTTTAGCAACGAATACAACATCGACTGCCTGATATGCCACGACAACACCAACACCTACGAAAAGCAAAAAGGCGCCGCCGGCTATCCGGTGATGGGAGCAGATGGCCCGGATTTTAGAAATATCCTGGGAAACGTCGGGCGACCGGGGCGCTACAACTGTGGCTACTGCCACTTTCACAGCGCCGGCGGCAACAATGTGAAACACGGCGACCTGGAGATGGCCCTGCTTACGGCCGACAAAACTGTGGACGTGCACATGGGTGTGGATGGTTTGGATATGTCGTGCGTGGAGTGTCATCCTGCCGAAAATCATGAGATGCTCGGGCGCTATTATGGCGTTTCTTCCTCCAACACACAGCGTGCTACCTGCGAGCAATGCCACACCGCTGTTCCCCACACCAACAGCAAACTCAACGAACATACCATAAAAGTCGACTGCCGTACCTGCCACATCCCGACCTACGCCAAAGTGAATCCTACTAAGACCTACTGGGACTGGTCCACAGCTACCCAGCGTCAGGATGGCAAACCTTACGAGCTGGTGGATTCGGTTGGTAATGTGATGTACGCTTCTATCAAAGGACATTTCCACTGGCAAAAAATGGCTACGCCCGAATATTACTGGTTTAACGGAACTGCCGACCATCATTTGATCAGTGATAAAATTGATATGGACAAACTGCCGCTTAAAATAAACACCATGTTTGGTGATTATCACGACAAGGAGAGCAAAATAGTGCCTATGAAAGTACACCGTGGCAAGCAGCCTTATGATGTGGAAAACCTAACCATCATCCAGCCTAAATTGTGGGACAAAGATGCAAACCAGGGGGCGCTATGGATCGACCTCGACTGGGAGCAAGCACTGGAAAAAGGGATGGAATATGTAGGCATGCCTTACAGCGGTAAGCACGACTTTATCGAAACGGAGATGTATCTGCCCATCAGCCACATGGTTTCCGCAGCGGACCAGGCGCTTAGCTGCACCGACTGCCACACGCGCACCGAAAGCCGGCTGGCAAACCTCACAGATTTCTATATGCCCGGGCGCGACCAGAATTCTACACTCGATACCATCGGCAAATGGCTGATACTGCTGTCGCTGATCGGCGTGCTTTTGCACGGCGGAACAAGAGTATTCCTTTACAAAAAAAACAAAACAGCTGCAACTCATAAATAGCACCACCATGAGCAACACGAAATTAGTACTGGTTTATAAAGGATTTGAGCGCTTCTGGCACTGGACGCAGGCGTTCCTCATCATTTTTCTGGCCATCACAGGATTTGAAATCCACAGCAGCTATTCCCTTTTTGGATTTGAAACGGCTGTTAATCTGCACAACAAAGCTGCCTGGGCATTGATAATACTTATCATTTTTGCCATATTCTGGCACATCACCTCCGGGGAGTGGAGACAATATCTCCCCACCACAAAAAATCTGAAGGCACAGATCGAATTTTATCTCACCGGCGTTTTTCGCAATGCACCCCATCCTACCAAAAAAACAGTGCTGAGCAAACTCAACCCATTGCAGCGGCTGGTGTATCTCGGACTGAAAATACTGGTCATTCCGGTGATGGTGCTCTCGGGACTGGCGTACATGTTTTATCGCTATCCGCAAGCCGGCATCATCCAGTCGGCCAACATGCAGGACCTGGAGGTGATAGCAATAATACACACCTTTGGCGCCTTTGTTCTGGTAGCTTTTATCATCACACATCTCTACCTGATTACCACCGGACATACCGTTACGTCAAATCTGAAGGCCATGGTTACAGGCTGGGAAGAACTGGAAGCCGACGAAAACGAACCGTTCACTGAAAATGAGCCGATTATTGAAACCGAACCTAAAATTTAGCAGCATGTTTATTCGAAATATTTTATTAAAACTCATTGTTTTAACCGGCCTTCCGCTTGTTATGCTTGCCGCGTGTGATAGAAAGGCAACAGATACCGAACAAGCCGCTCCCTCGGCTCAAAAGAGTGCTATCCTTCTGGACTGGCTGGAGGCCAACGGGAATTATATTCACGGCAACGCCGTCCCGGCGCTTATTGATGCAACGGATGTATATGCAATGAGCAACCAGAACATCCTGGTTATCGACTTCAGGCTGCCTGAGCAGTACGACGAAGGACACATCGAACATTCCATCAATATGCGTCCGCCACAAGTTTTGGATTATTTTAAAAATACCATCGACCCAAAAAGTTTTGAAAAGATTGTATTCGTTACAAGCAATGGTTTTGTTGCCGGTTATGTAGCAGCCATTACCCGCATGCTGGGCTTCGACAACACCTACGCTTTGCGATTTGGATTGAGCAGTTGGGACAAAAGTATTGCAGAAAATTTCTGGCTGGCCAATATCAACAGTGATTTTGTGGATAAACTCGACTTTGCGCCGCATCCTAAAAATAATCCCGGCAACTTGCCGGCTTTGGCCGTGAAGGCTAACAACGGACTTGAAATTGCCTGGGAGAGAGCCAACCAACTGCTCGAAAACTTTACGCCCGAATATCTGGTAACGGCTGAGGAGGTTTTTGATAACCACGAAAACTATTACATCGCCAATTACTGGCCGGAAGATAAATATTTGAAAAACGGTCATATTCCCGGTGCAATTCAATACCAGCCAAAGCATTCTTTTCAGAAAAACACTGACCTCACCACCCTCCCCACCGACAAAACGATTGTTGTTTATTGCTATTCCGGGCAGCACAGTAATTTTATAGTGGCCTATCTCCATCTGTTGGGTTACGATGTGCGTTCGGTGGCTTATGGTGCCAATGGTTTTATACATCAGATAATGGCCGAAACCGAAGCAAGTCCGTCGCGTACATTTACCAAAGAGCAAATCAAGAACCTCCCGTTGGTAAAAAGCGGAGAGACGCCCGCTGTTGAAAAGATGATAGAAATCCCCACCGAGACTATAAAAGTTGCCGGTGGTTGTTAGATTATTAAAAAATTAATGCATGATGAATAAAGTTCAAAAACCTTACATGAACCCTTACCTGGCGGGCTTCCTGCTGGGATTGGTGTTGCTGTCGGCATTTTTTGTTACCGGGCGCGGCCTTGGCGCCAGCGGTGCCGTAAAAAGTGTGGTGATAACCACCGTAGGTAATGTGGCGCCCGAAAGTGTGGCCAACAATGCTTTTTATGCTGAGTATTTCAGCGAAGGCCCCGGCCCTATGAAAAACTGGCTGGTATATCTTACGCTTGGCGTGCTGGCAGGGGCCTTTTTCTCCGGCGCGATGTCGAACAGGCTGGGCTTCAAGATTGATAAAGGCCCCCGAATTTCATCGCGCTCCAGGCTGCTGTTTGCTGCTGCGGGCGGTTTGCTTTTCGGACTGGGTGCACAGTTTGGACGCGGCTGTACAAGTGGCGCAGCACTTACCGGGATGGCAGTATTATCTACGGCAGGATTCCTGACCATGATGGTAATATTCGGTACCGGATATGTGTTGGCTTATTTTTTTAGAAAACTGTGGATAAAATAGGAAAGGAGAAAAGCTATGGGACCATTAATACCTCAAGGATTCGTTAACGCCGACCTGAACCTCTTTTTTGCCTTCATTATCGGTTTGGGATTTGGCTATGTGCTCGAGCAGGCGGGCTTTTCATCTTCCCGCAAACTGGCAGGCGTATTTTATGGCTACGACTTCGTAGTGCTGCGCGTGTTTTTTACGGCAGCCATTACAGCCATGACCGGACTGTTGTTTTTCGGCTATCTGGGCTGGATCGACTGGGATTTGCTTTACATCAATCCTACCTACCTTTGGTCGGCCATCATCGGCGGCGCAATAATGGGCTTTGGATTTATACTCGGGGGATTTTGCCCAGGAACAAGCCTTACCGCTGCCGTTATCGGGAAGATTGACGCCATGGTTTTTATTGGCGGTATGTTTATCGGCATCTTCATTTTTGGTGAATTTTACGACGCTTTCCAATCCATTTACACCGGCGCATTCCTCGGAAATGTATTTGTTTACGATACGCTGGGCATCAGCCGCGACGGGTTTGCTATGCTACTCATCGTGGTAGCGTTGGCGGCTTTTATCATCACCCAACGCATCGAAGACAAAGTGAATAAAACGCCCGATTTAGAAAAAAAAGCACGGCCATCCTATTGGATTCCTTCGGCAGTATTGATTGCCGGCGGATTGTTGCTACTGCTCCTGCCGTCGCAGCCACGATCGGGCTGGCACGAAGTTTCGCCTGACAAAATCCTCACCACCATGAGCAACCAGCATCACCTGACAGGCATCGACGAAGTAGCCTACAGCCTGATCAATGGCAAAGACCGGCCTGTTATGCTGGTGGATGTGAGAAGTGCCGAAGATTATGCACGTTTTGCCTTGCCGGGAGCCGTTAACATTCCGCTCCATCAAATCCTCGATCATCGTTACGAAAACATCCTGCGCTCACCCGATCAAAAAGTAGTGTTGTATTCCAATTCCAACACCCTGGCAACGGAAGCCTGGATGGTAGCTACAAGAGCCGGAATTGAGAACCTCACGTTGCTGGACGGAGGGTTGAATGGTTTTGTACAAACCATTTTTCAGGAGGAGCACATTACCGACAGTTATAATCTGAATGTTGAACACCAGGGAAGGTTTAGGGAGAAAGCCAGAAACTATTTCCTGTCGGGCAAAGCCGTGCCGAAAACTGAATCGGTGGGAACGCCCGTAATAAAATTGATTGAGATAGAAAAACCTGTTCAGGGAGGGTGTTAATTTTTAAAATGAATAGATCATGAATAAAATACAAGCAAATATTCTCAAAAACGCTACGCTTCTTTTTGCCATCGTCGGCATCATGGCGCTCCTGGTACAATGGATTGCAGCCCCGGATTACAAAGCAGAAAATGAAGCGGTGCTAAGCACAATCGCCAATGATGATCAGAAAATTCTGCCGCTGCAATTGCACGAGATGATTACAACAAACCAGCTTGCCAACTACACATTGGTCGATCTCAGGTCGTCGCACCTCTTTAACGTGGGAACGCTCTCCGGCGCAATAAATATTCCGTTTGCTGATTTGCTAAAAAAAGGCTCGCTGAAGCAGATGAAAAAGCACGGCAATTCTGTTTTACTTTTTTCGGATGACGAATCGCAAGCCGTGGCAGCCGCTGTGTTGCTTATTTCTAAAGGTTTTGATGATGTAAAAACATTGGCCAACGATTACGATTACATCAAAAAGAATGTGCTCGAAACTTTCGATCCGGCATCTGCATTTAGCAAAAGCGAAAAAGCCCGCTTCGACTACAACCGGTTTTTCCGCACCGGCGGAGGCGCTGACGGTGCACCTGTCCGAACGCAGCCCAAAATTATTCAGACAGAAATTGTGAAGACGCAGGGAGGGTGCTAAATCTGTAATTGGCAATAAAGCTTAAAAAGTGTAGTTATTCAACCTTTTACAAGCCCAGAATCCAAGCTGCCGATGATCAAGAATCTAATTGCCATTTCACTCATATTTCTGGCTTTTGTAGGCCTCTCATTTGCTTCAACACCTTTATCCGAATCCATTTCCAAAACACCGGATGCTAAGTTCGATGCACCCGAACTGTACGAAGAAATCGGGTTGAATAACCACACTTATCCGCCTTACGACATTTTTGAGCTTGCCTTGAAAGGTTACAACAACCTAAGCTCCACACGAGGAGTGGTCAGAAAAAATATCCTCACGGTAATTGATTTTAGCAAATCCTCCAACGAGAAGCGCCTTTGGGTAATTGACCTCGATGCGCACAAAGTGCTTTTTAACGACTATGTGGCGCACGGTCGTAACTCGGGCGATGGGTTTGCTAAATTTTTTTCCGACAAGCCCGGCAGTTACATGAGCTCCATTGGTTTTTACGTAACCGGCAAAACCTACCAGGGCAAACATGGTCTTTCATTGCGGCTCGATGGCGTGGATGGGAACTTTAATAAAAATGCCCGCGACCGGGCCATTGTGATGCATGGCGCCGACTACGTGAGTGCTGATTTTATTAAAAAATACGGCCGCCTGGGGCGCAGCTACGGATGCCCGTCGCTCTCGATGGACATCTACAAAGACGTGATAGAAACCATCTGCGATGGCAGCCTGCTGTTTATCTATTATCCCGACAAAAATTATTTGCAGCACTCTGTCATTCTCAATCCGGTGCAACCGACAGTTTAGCTTCTTAAAAATTTCGGCGTTACCCCGCCGCTGGTGTGGAAAAAATTCTATGCTTGTGGTATGGTAATTTTTTCGATGCTTCTCCAATTTCTCCAATGTTAATGACGCTTTCGCTAAATGTTGAAACATCATCACATGCCACAATTTGCTTTGGCATGGAATTCAATGGAACCGGGGAATTTATCAAATAATGATCGACAGCACCATGAATAAACCGGAAAACTCAAAGATAACCAGCGAAGCTCCCCGTTCTTTTTTACAACTCAAACTTTCGATACCAAACCAGCAGTCGGTGCGCATAGCCAGTGGTTTTGCGAAAAGTATACTAATCCTGCTTTTACTCTTCACCCTTTCTTGCCGGACGCACCGCCCGATCCAATCACGGCTCGTGCCCCTTGATACTCCTATCTTAAAAAGCAAAGCCGATCGCGCGATGGCCAGCATGATTCACGTTCAGGATTATATGGATGATATTGCCATTTCAAAAGAAGAACAAGCCCTGCTCGGCGATTTTTATAAAACCAACAACAACAGGCCGGTTTGGCTGGTAGATAAGCGCAATGCGCAGGAGCTACTCGAAGCAATAGAGCTTGCCTGGAGCGATGGGCTTACACCCGACAATTATGGTTTTGATGTGATAAAAGAAAACCTCCAGAAACTCGACTCGCCGACGTATGCCGACACCATCATGCCGGCCTATTATGCGCAGCTCGATCTTAGGCTCACCAATGCCTGGATGCGGTATGCCAGCGATTTGCAAAACGGTGTGATAGATCCGGCAAAGTTTAGTCCCGGCTGGAAAAACATCAAACAACCCATGCACCTGCCCGAGCTGTTGACCGAAGCGCTTAAAAAACATCAGATACGCGAAACACTTGATGCACTTCGTCCACAAAACCACCAGTATAACCAAATGCGCTACAAGCTTGCAGAGCTTATCGAAGTACAGAAAAATGGGGGTTGGCCTTTGCCGGGATTTTTTGAAACCCTCGAAGCCGGCGACAGCAGCACGCACATTGTTGCCGTACGTAAACTGCTTCAGGCAACCGGCGATCTGCAATCAAAAGATGCCGACAGTCTATCACCGGTGTTTGATGAAAAACTCGAAGGTTCAGTCGTTGCATTTCAAAAACGGCATGGGCTAAAGCCTGATGGCATCATTGGTAAACGCACACAGGACGAGATGAACAAAAGCGTCGGTTATCGCATCGGGCAGCTAATCGTAAATCTGGAACGCATGCGCTGGCTGCCCCACCTTCACGACAAAGAATATCTTGTGGTGAATATTCCGGAGTTTGTGCTGCGGACATACAAAAACAACAAACCCAAAGATCAGATGAATGTGGTGGTGGGCAATGTAAAAAACCATACACCCATCCTGCTCAACACGATAAAGTATATCGTTTTCAACCCCACCTGGAACGTGCCGCCCAGCATCGTCCGCAACGAAATGGTAGCCAAAATGAAATCCGATTCCGGATATCTTGAAAAAAATCAATACGTTCTGCTCAAAGGTTCTTACCTGAGCCGCGACACCGTTAATCCCGCTGACGTCGACTGGACGAAAATCGGTGCCGACAACTTTCCGTATCATGTAGTTCAGAAGCCAGGCAGCATAAATGCACTTGGCAAGGTAAAGTTCCTGTTTCCCAACGATCAAAATATTTATCTGCACGACACCCCTTCCAAATACCATTTTCAGCACTATGAGCGCGGCTACAGCCATGGCTGCGTGCGACTTCAGGAGCCGGAGCGCCTGGCCTTGCGTCTGCTCGAAAAACAGATCCCGGAAGATGAGCTGCGCGAAATTATTGCTGGTGGCAAAACAACTACTGTGGAACTCCGGCATAAACCCATCATTTATTTCACCTATCAAACTACTTGGGTTGACGACGATGAGCAGGTAAACTTCCGGAAAGATATTTACAAATTCGACGAGATGATGATGGAAATGCTTGACCAGAAGCCACTGTTGCAAAGCAATACCCAGCGATAGAGCGAAAGTGGAAACAAAAAAGGCAGTTACAAATTTTTGTAACTGCCTCTTTCGGTGTGGAGCATATCGGAATCGAACCGATGACCTCTTGACTGCCAGTCAAACGCTCTAGCCAACTGAGCTAATGCCCCATGATGATCTTTGAACTAACTTCACTTTTTTTGAAGTCGGCTGCAAATGTAATATTTTTTGGGTTTTACCATCAGAAAAAATAATCTTTTGATGATAAAAATATTGCGTTGGAATACAATTTCATCAGCAAATAGTAATCTTTACCCCCAGGCATTTATGAATCTGTAGCCCGGCATTTATAAATCCGTAACCCAGGCATTTATGAATCCGTAGCCCAGGCATTAATGAATCCGTAGCCCAGG
>Ga0265295_1003522_pt1 | contig 22679 bp, 18 predicted proteins | sample Munlansysbiofilm_FD_192503 | JGI IMG/M metagenome (GOLD analysis project Ga0265295, IMG submission 192503) | Leachate microbial communities from a municipal landfill in Southern Ontario, Canada - Methane capture system biofilm | ecosystem: Engineered > Solid waste > Landfill > Unclassified ...
CTTCTAGTTGCCACTCGATGAATGTATAACCAGTTTTTATTGGTGTTGGCAGAATAAATGAATCATCATATGTTACAGTAACTGAGGTAATAGCGTCTCCCCCATCTGTGTCAAAGTTAATTGTATAATCATTGGCTTCCCAACGAGCATATAAATCTAAATTTCCAGTAGTGCCTAAAATAATTTCGGTTACTTGAACTTCTTCTTCAGAAGGTAAGAACCAACCAATAAATGTATAACCAATTCTAGGTGTTGGATTTGATAAAACAATATTATCAGTTACTTTATAAGTCGTTGGATTTCCATTTTGAGTACCGAACAAATCATGATAGGTAATACTATAATTGATTACTTCCCATTTAGCATATAAAGAAATTCCGTCTAGAGGCATTGAGTAATTTGTTAATGATATCGGACTTCCAGTACCTTCCGCATTCAAGTACCAACCAGCGAATTGATAACCTTCTCTTACAGGAATTCCTGTATGAGTAACTGAACTTTGATATGCTTGAGTGATAGTATATGTTTCTTCTTCGCCAAACAATCCTCCATTACCATGAAGGACTATGTCGTAATCATTCGGAGTCAATACTGCATTAACTTCTAGATTAGCAGTTACATTATCAAAACTCTTGTCCCAAGAAACAAAGGTGTAACCAGGAACATTTACAGTTGGTGCTGTGGCTGATTGGCCATATAGAACTGTTTCGCTTTTAACCTGAGAACCTTGAACTCTAAAGTTTACTATGAAGCTTATCGGTGTGAAGAATACTTCTATTTCTGTATCCTCTGTAATCTCAAGTTCAGTTAAATCTTCGGAATAACCAGCAAAAGTATAACCTAGTTTTTCCGGATTTGTAGTTATTTCAGGGACTAAATCACCATGATTCACTTGGAAAGTGAAATAAACATAATCCCATTGATCAATAAAAGTTACAGTGTACACTTTTATCTCATATAAAGCATCAATTCTTGTATCTTCAAACACTTCACTTCCGTCATAATCCCAACTAGCATTGAATCCTTCCCTTTGCGGAATATTAGGTAGTTGTTCAATTGTTGATCCATGTTGGATAGATTGTGTGGATACAAGATCATTACCTGAATAAAACTCAACTGTGTAATAAATTGGATTCCATTTAGCATATAGAGTCATGTCGTTAGCGACCATTCTAGTAGCTTGGAAAGGAGTTGTGAATGTATCGTCTGAGTACCATCCACCAAAAGTATATCCTTCCTTATTTAAGTTAGTAGGTAAAGCTATGGTGGCTTGATAATTAGCTGTAATATCAGCAACTGAAGTTCCGTTATTGGTTTCGAAACTAAGGGTATACTGATTGATTTCCCATTTAGCATAAAGTGTAATATTTCTCGTTGCACCTTCATTAAAATCAAAAAGTGTTTCAAAAGTAGATTCTTCGTACCAACCTTTGAACGAGTATCCCTCTCTTACCGGAACCGGTTCGGTAATTTCAGTCAATTGCGTTATTTTAATCGCTTCTACCGCTGTTCCCCCTTGGGCATCGAACGAAACTGTTACACTTCGATTACCACAAGCAACAATAAAAAGCATAAAAAACATTATTGAAAAACTTAACAAATATTTTTTCATATCTTCCCCTCCTTAAATTTCTGGGACTATAATTACTCCTGGCGTTTTAAACCAGAGTGTGAGTTCATCATAAACTTGAGTATTTTTATCTTTTATTTGAATAGTAATTGTTCTTTTACTAGTAATTGATTGCAAATCATAGATTACATATACTTTTCTAGCTTCAGTATCTACCTGAATATTTATCCCTTCCGCTGTAGTCGTTGCTTGAATATCAACACTAGCGTTATCAGGAAAAATGCTATACTCGATGATGTATATATTATCATTTTCAGTAACAATATCTGTCACATTCTTGAACTTGTCACCATCATCATTAGTTTCATCATAATCATCAATGGTAATCGTTTCTAACTCTATATTACTTGGATTTTCCGGTAAAGTTCCCCATACAGCAATCAAAATTATTGAGAAAATACTGAACACTAAAACCAGTAATAGAAGTATTTTTTTATTCATCTAATCTTCTCTCCTTAATATTCAATATCGTCAAAATAGGCTTTTAAGTATGTATGGAAAGTAAAGAGCCTAAACAATAGAAACAATATAGCCAGTCCTATCATTATATACCAACCTATATCCTTTGCGAATACAAAAGCAAAGATTGATATTACACCAAAAAACAATGACAACCATAATCCTATTGATAAAGATTTACTAACGTTCTGATTATTTGTTATCGAGCCAGTTGCTGCATAATCTGATAATTTCGGTGCTAGCAAATCAATTTGGAAAGACCATAATATATGCCCCGAATTCACCAAGATAACAAACAAGAAAAGCAACCAAATGTTTTCTTTAGGGAAAACCGGCAAGGCCTGTGCAAACAACACAAAACTGAAAGCAATCATTAAAAATGTAAATAACATATTAAAGATTATTTTAGCCCAAGCCATCCTTGAAGTGTTATATGGTGCTGTTTTTAACAAAACAAATTCATATCCTTCTTTGGTTATCGCAGTAGCGGACGCTGTGTTCGAGCCTGTTACTATCAACAAAGTAATTATTACATTTAGAATCAAAACAACTTGGTTACCGAAACTCGATCTGTTCATTCCCATATAAATGTAGTTTAGAATGTACATGAAAAAAGGTAAAGTTAACAATAAACCATAGTTGTTCAATAACTCGTTCAAACTTCTTCTAGCGATAGTAAACTCTTTTTTAAAGAAAGTGAAAAATAGAGTTCTTGTTTCAAACGGCTTATGTTTTAACTTCTTAGTGATTGTATTCTCTTGAGAGAAAGACATCAATTTGAAATAAACAGGTTTTGATACTAAATAATTAAGCATTCCTAAACCCGAAACTGTAATAAGTAAGAACAGTAAGTTTAGTAGATAATTGTATCCAAAAAGCATTTTGCCAATCGCTGTATATATAGTTCCAAACTTAACAGTCTTTTGAATTGCCAGCGATAAAGACAAAACAAAACGATTGTATAGCTGCACAATTCTAATTGGAGTCGGTATTTGATTGACAATGTAATAAGTCAAATAGAATGTTAGTAAAACAAAAATTAAAGTTAAAATTCCCGATAAAAGATTATGTCTTTTAATGAAGTTCAAGAAGAACGTAATTGGCATTGATATAAAAGCTGCAATGCCGATAGAGATGATTGGTAAGAAGAAAAGTACAAAAGTCAAACTGAAGTAATATAGAAATCCTAATTTGGATATCACTCCAAAACCAATTAATATCGGTATTAATAAAAATAGATTCCTTACGAACTCATTTACGTAGTAAACCAAGATTTTACTCATAAATATTTCATCATTCTTAGCGGCTAAAGAAAACAGTATTTGGTTATCTTTACTTTGATATAAGTCGCTAACTAAAGATATTGTTGAAACTATAATATTCAAACCTTGTGTAAACATCAGCAAAAAAATCAAAAGAAACTCGTTTACCGGAATGTAAAGTATGTTTTTTAGAACGTGCAAAGCTAAAGTGACAGCCACTGTCAATGCGATTATAATGGCTGTTCTAACTGCTATATGCGTATAAATTCTCTTAGATCCTTTAACATACATTCTCGATTTATTGCTTAATTGCAATAAAGTGAGTATTTTAATTCTCTCAAGCATGATCTACCTCTACTTTTGCATTTTTTATACCTTTCATGTAGAGTTCTTCTAAAGAAACGTTTTTGTCTTTTAATATGTTAATATCATAAACCCCGGTCAATTCACCTTGGGTAATAACTGCGATTTTGGTACAAATTTTTTCAACAACTTCAATTACATGACTTGAGAAGAAAACAATATTTCCTTTTCTCGCATGTTCTCTCATGATTTCTTTGATCTGGTATGAAGAAATTGGGTCAAGTCCGGTTAAAGGTTCGTCTAAAATCCAAACCGGCGGTTCATGAATCAAAGAAGCTATTACTACTAATTTTTGTTTCATACCGTGTGAATATGATTTTATCATTTGATCAATAGCGTGGCTTAAGGATAGTTTTTCCGCTAAGTCATTTAATCTTTGATCTCTTAACTCTTTTGAAACTCGATAAAGATCAGCTACGTAGTTAATATATTCCCTACCTGTTAGCTTTTCATATACAGCATGATTATCGGAAACATAACCTATTCTTAACTTAGCTTCAAGAGGTTGAGATTTAATCGAATATCCACAGACTTCTATTTCACCTTCAGTAATTGATTGAATCCCAACTATGCTTTTAATAGTTGTTGATTTTCCAGCGCCGTTATGCCCTAAAAAGCCGTAGATTTCTCCGCCTTTAACTTCTAGAGAAAAATCCTTAACAGCATATCTTTCTGATTGTCCATATCTTTTTGAAAAATTCATTATTCTAATCATATCAGCGCCTCCTGGATTCATTGGTTCACTAGGTTTTCTACCGTCTAGCAATTCTAACATTCTTAAATGATCTACTCTCATCTTCTTCTGCTTTTGCCTTAATAAGTAATGTTGATCAACCATTTGATAAAAAGCATCATAAACAAACCAACTGCCAAACATTAAAATCATAAAAACAAAGTAATATATCAACTGGAACGCCCAATAAAATCTAAATATTAAACCTTGAATAGAAAACTCCAAAACATTATTATACTGCAGTTCTCTAACGCCAAACATATCGGTTAGAAAATCACTGTATGTAAAGAAGTAATCCACTGTAGTATAATTATTGAACCAAGCATTCAAGAATAAAACCAAAAAGAAGTAAACGCTGAATACCGCCAATGCTTTATACATGTGACTTAGGTTTGGCCTTGGGAAAGTATGAAGAGCTACTGCTAAAATCGGCACTATAAAGGCATATAAGTGATTAAATCCGAAATGGATAACCGAATAGTCAAAAAAATCAGTGCTGTAGTTTGGCAATATAATTGCTGCTAATGCACCTAATACATTGGCGAAATATGAGAAATAGAAAAACCTTTTAATTCTGAAAACAACTGCAAACAAAAGTAAAATAACAGCTGTATTACATAAATGTAGAGGTAAAGCTGCCAAGCTTTCTCTTCGCATAAAGAAATATTGTACAAAACCTGCAAATGCAAATAAAGTTATTAAGGCGTCCTTATCTGATTGGGTTTGTTTTCGCATAATGAAGTAGATTATCAACATGAAAATAAACGGAAAGATAATCACAAAAATGTGAGAATTTGTAAACTCATCAGGTATTTCACCATAATAACCAAATAAATTGACTAATAATGCTTGTGGCATCAAAGCAAACATACTTATTAATAAAACAAAAACAATTCTGTACCATTTTTTCGGATTTATCCAAAGGTTTTTGTTCTTTATAAGTTGATAAAAGACTAATATAGAAAGAAATAGCAGTAAAGAATTTTCTATGAAAAATTGAATCGATCTATATGAGTAAAGTATAACTTCACCTTCAAAGGCAATTAAGTTATTGCTAAAGAAAATGAAATTTAAAACCCCTGATAAGAAACCAACAACTGCACCAATCCATTTGATTTCCAATGTTTCAAAGAATGAATGAATAACCAATAATATTAAAGAGACCAAAGTTGTCCATCTCAACATAATCATAAAGATAGTCATTCCTTGAGAAAACAACCATGTACTAGGGGAATCAATCGGCGTTTCTATATCGTATAATAGAACGTTAAAAGTATGATTTATCTCATCAAAAGTGAAAAGTCGAAAAAGGTACACTATGAATAGCAGTACCGAAATTATTTTAATTATTTTATTTTTCTTTGTTTCATTTTTATATATCAATATAAATGTTATTGCTAAAAATAAAGTTAAAAACAAGATTAGATAGTTCATATTATCCTCTAGAAGTCCATTATTGATAAAGCTATTATTGCTTTATTATAGCACTAATAATATTAAACGTAAAGGCATTGGCATTGTTCTTATTTTTTTTGTATTAGATTACTAATACAATCTAATCAAAACTCTTTGTTTGAATCAAACCCTTTTCAGTTAATAAATAACTGGCATAACCATCCTTTTTAAACCAACCATAAAAGTTTTTTTGTAGTATTGAAGCTGTTTTTTCTACATCGGTTGCAAGTTTGATATCTTTAGGAGATGATCCCGGATTAACAGCCAAGAATTTAGCTATTTTAATGGCTTCCTGTTTATATATTGTCATTCTTTGACCTTTAGAACCACCAGTATTGGCGTCTTTTTTCATGCTATTAAAATCTTCTAGCAATTTATTTTTTCTTCTCTTATTTAATGACTTTGATTTGTCTAAATCATAGTAATTTGGTTCAAAAAGAACTTCCACTTTATCTCCATCAACAATTATTAAGCCTAAACTTAATCTTTTCAATAGCAAATGAAAATGTCTGATTGAAACTTTATGAGATTTATATGTAGCTTTTGGTATAGCCAAAAAAACATTATCTACAAGTTTTTGTCTTTCAATCGCTTGATAGATATGTTTTAAACTAATCTTTACTTTAAGTTCAATCGCAATGGTAAAATCATCCTTTAAAGCAAGAATATCGATATCATTAATTTCTGCCTTAACAATATAACCCTGAGATTCAAAAAAAGATTTAACCGGTTCATAAAGTTCCGTTTCCAACATCCTTTTACCTCTTATACATCCACATTATATATTTTCTTAAATTCATTCTTCATACCGATAGGGAAAATCACGATTGCTGATAATGAAACGATTGATGCCAACATGATGATGAATCTATACTCTAGCCCAGAATATTCAGCAATTAGACCAATAGTTAGCGTACCTAAAATTGTTCCTATGTTCCATAGCATTTGCTGCGTAGAGTTAACTCGACCTCTAATATTACTAGGTATGTATGTTTGTGTAGCGCTCATTCGAATGTTAAAACTGGTGACCGATAATAATCCTACAATAAAACTTACTACTACCATCATTATATAAGGCATATACAATAATGTTGCACCTAAAATTTCCACAGTTATATATACACTAACTGCAATTAGGTATTTTTTTGCTGTAGGGTATTTAAAAATGTAGTGAATAACTCCTCCAACCATTCTACCGATGGCACTGGCTGAAATTAATAAAGAGAAGTTTTGTAAAGTCAATGTCGGATGATTGACAAAATATGGCATTCTTAATAAGTCACTCGCGGCATAAACAAAAGAAAAAGCCGCGAACAAAACTCCAATTCCTAAAATACCTTTTTCTAATTTATAATAGTGCAAACCTTCTTTGATATCTTCAATAAAAGTGATTTTACTATGAACCTTTTTTGTGTTAAGTTTTTCTTCTAGTTTAATTTGTGTCTCTATGGTAGCTGTTATAACAAACGTCAAAGCATTGAATGCCATCAAGATAGCCACACCAAATACATATGTTTCTATTAAATAAGTAGCTATAGGAGCCATGACCGCAGCTGATATAGGCCAGATTAAAGATGAGATTGAATAAGCTTTCGAATGATTGCCTGGGGTTATAACCTCAGGGAATAAACTTGTAAAAGCAATTTGATAAACCGTATCTACTATACCAAAAAAAGCCGCTATGATTGTGAATACCCAGACATTAAAATATCCTGTGAATAAAATTACAGCTACTATTGAAAAGAATATACTATAAAAATAATCAATTCGATATATCATTTTGACTCTTGAATTTCTGTCAACAAATGGACCGACTAAGATTGAAGTTAACATTCTTGGTATTATATTTGCGATTGTAAAAAGCGCTAGGGTTAATGGTGAACCAGTTTGTTTATAAATTAAAATACCAAAAGCAATGCCGGCTGCGGCACTGCCAAATGCAGATATAAAGGACCCAATTGTTAAAATTGAAAAATTGCGATTCCAAAGTTTGTTCATTTTTATTATTTTATGACATATGATTGTCATTTCTCCTGGTCAAATGGTTTAAGTAATGTCTATAATCTATTATACTTTATTTTAATATAAATACGTAAAAATTTTTAAGATGATTAATAGGTTTGATTCCAATGTAAACATATTTTTTTCCATTATAAATGGTATCTTTTATTATGCATAAATGATACAAATACATCCATATGTGATAAAATAAAGATACGAAATAAAAAAAGTAAAGGAAGGTTATTATGGGTAAGTTAGGAAAGAGATTGATTAAAACTGTTGTAATCCTTTTAATAATAGTTTTCATTATAATTGGATTACCTCTAATTCTATTAAGCAAGAAAACAACTGCACCAATTGATCAGTATAATACTTCATCAGAGTCTGCGCTTTATTCAATGTTGGATGAAGAATTATCAGATTTGATTACCGATATAAATGATGATACTGTCTTTTTGACTATTGATGAAGCATTTATTAATCGAACTATCCAAAAAGAATTATCAAAAGACAACCCCAAATTTTTAAACAGTCAGTATGAAGGAGAAATGGCTTATTCATATATGATGGTTTTTAACAATTTTGGCGTAAAAGGTATATGGACTGAGTTGAGTGACGATCAAATAAAAATAACTGCTGGAGCCGATTATGTCAGTTCTTCAGGTAATGTGCTATATCAAACCGGTATTGAAATGGTATTTGATATTGTATTATCAGAAAACGAGGAATATTACTTAAAAATTAGTGATATTAAAATTGGTAAGATTAACATCGGAGTTAATACAGCTTATAAATTAGCAAACTTCATTGTAGATAAGATAACAGATCAAAGTCTAAATGATTTGATTGCGCAGAATTTAGCTTTCGGAGCTTTTAATGAAGAAGATTTGAGTTTTACTGTTGGAGAGGAAGAATTGACAAATTATCTTTATGAAGAAGATCCAACATTTGCTGCTTTATTAAAAGTTGTTTATGAACAAGAATTACTAATTCTAGATATTAGTGACGAAGGCTTTGATGTTTCTCTAAATGTTGGAATCTTCAGAAGATTGAGTACTGATTTAGATGAACCAGACTTTGACAAATGGGAAAATGATATGGATAAAGCTGCTTTTATGGCAAGTTTAGCCGCTCAGGCAGCAACTAATGCATTTCTAAATCCAACTGATCCAAGAATTGATCTGGATGAAGTGGACGTTAATCAGATATTGGATTATTATTTACAGGAAAAAGTTAAGTTTGAGTTACCGATTAAATTCACTTTGGATGGAGACGAAATTGAATTTGTATTCAGTTCTACCAATCTTTTTGTGACAATGGTTGATGATAAATTATCAATTCATTTATTGATGACTTTATCAAAAACCGGAATGACTGGAACCTTTGACATGCAATTTAATCTGTCAAGCACCGTAAGCATGAATAGTAACGGTGATATGGTTTTAAGTATTATCGAAGCTAATCTAGGTGAAGTTGAACTTACCAATGATATGCTAGCAACTTTGTTTGGAATTTTTGATCCGAATTTGATGGTTGATGATACATTGATTGTAAAAAAGGAAACTTTAAACAGTATGTTTGAAGGTTCTGGTATAGTGTTTGATGATAGTTACGTCATAAATGGCGAGCTAAGACTTCACTTTGGCTTAGATGATTAAAAAGGTTTTTATTTTTGTAAGTAAAAATGATATACTTAATTGTATATAACATTATTATTTACATAGGTGATTTTGCTAATGAATATTTTAACCAATATAAACCCTAAAAAAATTGATATCAAGAGTATAATACTGATAATCTTGAGTTCGCTTGCAATTGCCTTCTTCTTTACCTCTACTGTAGGGATTTTTAAATATGATTTAATTAGAAACTATTATAATCTTAAGTTAGTTAAACTTAGCGAATTATTGCCTTTCTTCGTAACGTTTACCATTAGCTTTATTGTTATTATTTTACTTATATTTTCGATTATTAAGGAACAACTAGAAAATCTGACTGCCTTTTTCTGGTTGTTTTTCTTATTTGTTTTTGCTTATTTCGCTCCAGTAAAATCTTTAGCCATAGGAGCCTTAGTCTTTGCTTTACCCGCTCTTTATACAGGTATTTTAAACTTCCTAAAAAAATATGAATCTTCGTTGTTAAATATAATAAAGTGGATTCTTTCTTCATTAAATGTTTTGATTTTTATTGGACTAATTATTATATTAATTAACAAATTTTCAGTTGCATATTCGCCTATTTCAGGAGTTAATGGTTCACAAATATCTGATGATTTAATCTATAACCAGGTAATGCAAAAGCGCTTTATCATAGCCATTATTATCTTTGGAGGACTATCAGTTCTTTATACAGTTTCATTATTTATTAAGTATCTTAAAAGAGATAAAGTTAAAAAACTTTTGACTGATATCGGATTTAATTTGGTTGCTTTGATTCTTTTGGTTCAAGTTATCGTATTTTCATTATTCATGGTTTATCGATTAAAGGCTTTTGCAACATCAACCTATGATTTCGGGATTTTCATTCAAATGTTTTATAATATGAGGGATTTCAACGGAATGATAACTTCATTGGAAAGAAGTGTTTTGATTTCCCACAATATGATCCATTTCTCACCAATTTATTACTTAATGCTGCCGGTTTTCATGGTTTTTCCATATCCTGAGACTTTACAGATTTTACAGATATTGATTGTTGCTAGTGGTGTTTTTCCATTATGGTTAATCATGAAGGAATTTAAAACTAGAGATTTCTTCAAAATGTTAGTAATTATAATGTATGTTATGTCTCCTGCAATAATCACAAGTAGTTTTTATGATTTGCATGAAAATTGTTTCTTACCACCACTTCTATTATTCGTATTGTACTTTGGGATAAAGAAACAAACTATACCGCTTATAATCTTTACAGTATTAACGCTTCTTGTAAAAGAGGACGCCAGTCTATATTTAGTGTTTATCGGACTTTACTTCTTTTCTAGTAGTATTTTTAATAAAAAGAAAAAAACTGATTTTAAACAACTGATTCAAAGTCTTTCAATCGTTATTTTTTCAATGATATATTTTTTGCTCATAACATCTTACTTGAATGAAGCCGGTGATGGAGCAATGTTCTGGCGATATAACAATATTAATATTGATAATGAATTAGGTATTAAAGGTATCATTGCTGGTTTTGTTCTGAATCCAAGTTATTTCCTAGCAACATTCTTTTCTCCAATGAAGATTAATACATTATTACTGGTTATTGGTTCTCTAGGTCTATTGCCGTTTTTAGTAAAAAATAAGTCTGCTTATTTCTTAGCTGCTCCACTTATTGTCATGAACTACTTAAGTACTTATCCTTATCAACATCAATTTGGATTCCAGTATTTTTATGGTAGTACAACTTTATTGATATTCATGGTGTTATTGGTAGACAAAGAAAACTCTGAACTATCTTTCTTCAAGAACAAGTTTTCAATGAAAAATGTAGTCAATGTTCTCGCTTTATTAGGAGTAGCTGTATCCTTGACTTTTGGATCAGTTTATATCTATGAGAGAAAATGGACTTATGAGACTTATCTTGCCAATCAGGAAATGTATGACTCCATGAAGGAAACTATGAATAGCATACCTAAAGATAAGGCGATTGTTGCGAGCGGCTATTTAACCCCTCATTTGGCGGATAGAGAACTGATATTTGATTATAGCTACTTTAATTTATTCAATTCTGATTATGATATTGATTATGTAATTATTGATGGCAGAATCGATTCAGTTACCCTTAATCAAATGATTGATAGAATCGAACTTGCAGGCTTTATAGAAAGCGATTTAAGCACTGAATATATTTTAATATTCGAATCTCTTGATAATATTGAATAAATTGTCTCTTATAAAGTAAAAATGCTTGAAAATTCAAGCTTTTTTTTATTTGTAATTAATTTATTCTTCGATGATTTTTAGTAATTCAACTATTTCCTTTTCTGTTAAATAGCGCCACTGTCCAATCTTTAAATCATTAATTTTAATATTAATTATTCTTATTCTCTTCAAGGTTTTTACATTATATCCTAATTGCTTGCACATTCTTCTAATTTGCAAGTTTAATCCCTGGGTAATTATCAGATTAAAAGTTGAATTGTTAATTTTCTTGATTTTTGCTGGTTTAGTTTCTACCACAACATGTTGAACTGGATTATATATTTCAACTCCAGTCTGCATTTTATTGATAAAGTCTTGGGATATTGGTTTATCAACTTCAACAATATACTCTTTGTCGTGATTATTTTCACTACGAAGAATTTTGTTAACTATCATTCCGTCATTTGTAAGTAATATTAATCCTGAAGTATCTTTGTCCAGTCTTCCAATCGGAAATATTCTTTCAGGATAGTTTAGATAGCTGATAATATTATTAGGTTTAGTTTGATCTGTTGTTGAAACTATTCCTCTAGGCTTATTGAAAGCAATATATACTCTATCTGGTTGTTTACCAATGACTTTACCATCTATTTTAACGATATTTGTATCTGAAACATCCATGCCAATACTAGCTATTTGATTGTCGATTGTTACTCTTCCGTTTTGAACTAGACGATCCGCTTCTCTTCTCGAACAAAATCCCGTTGAACTTATGAATACATTTATTCTCATTTTATTTATCCTTTATATAATGATTAAAGTGTCATCAATATTATAACCTTTTTCTAAGAAAAATGCTAAATAAGATTTAATAGTTAATAATCATTACTAAATATTAATAACACATAAAAATCTCTTCTTAAGTTGGTTATATATACTACTTTTTTAAAAAAACAAGTCGTTATTTTTTGGATAACGACTTGTTGAAGTCTGTCTAGTTTTTAGTTAGCTAGCTATAAGCAACTAAATAGTTCTTTTTATTTCTTGCCTACTGGTTTTGTAGGAGCTGGTTTTGCTGGAGCAGCTTTAACTGGAGCTTTTTTGTCTTGAGCCATGTTTACACCTACCTTTCTTTAATAATATATAGATATTATGTTGGGGTGGTGTAGGCTTTTAAAAAAAGCCTTGTCAAAGTTTATAAAAAACTTTTATTTAACGTCCGCACCATCAATGCCGACTAATATTATACTCAATCACATAATACACCTAAATTAAGGGATTTGCAATAGGTTTTAAATCGATTTTTTAACTATTTATTTTTTTAAAAAAAAGTCAGTTTTTCAACTGACTTCAGTTCATAAAAACTTGTGATAAAGAGAATCATTTATTTTGTTAATTGAACTTAGCCGTGACATCTACTGGTATAGATTTACTAACGCTAGTACCTTCACCCAATTGCCCGGATTTATTTTGTCCCCAAGTGAAAACTCTACCTTTTGAAGTAATTGCGGAAGTATGAAAAAGCCCTAAAGCTACTTGTATTATTTTTTCATCGGTATCTAAATTAAACTGTGAGGTAATATCTGTTGGATTAGTTCGATCTTCTGTTGTTCCATCACCCAACTTCCCACCAAAGTTAGATCCCCAGGTAAAAATTCGTCCTTCTGATGTTATTGCTGAAGAATGATAACCACCCAAAGACACTTGAGTAATCTTTTCGTCAATATTTAAATTAAAATTCTCTGTAATATTATTTGGTATCAAAATATCTGTTGTTGTTCCATCGCCTAATTGTCCACTGTCATTATTTCCCCAAGTGAAAATTCTGCCTTTCGAAGTAATTACTGATGAATGGGATTCTCCTAAAGATGCCTTAATAATCTTTTCGTCTAAATCCAGACTAAATTGTGACGTTATATCAACTGCTACTGAACTATAAGTTGTTGTTCCATCTCCTAATTGTCCACTGTCATTATTTCCCCAAGTAAATATTCGTCCTTCTGAGGTTATTGCTGAAGAATGATAACCTCCTAAGAAAATTTGCGTAGTCTCATTTGTTGTTGGTGTTGAATTGCAACTAATAGCAAGAAAAGGTATCAATAGCAAATATAAACAAAACAAATATTTTTTCATAAATTTCCTCCCATGATAATTCTTTTTTATTATACAATTCGCTTAAGAAATTAAAAAGTAGACACTTTTTTAATTGTGTCTACTCTTAAGGGTTCATTTCATTTATGCTAACTTTATGTGATTAAGCTGGTGACCCGTAAGGGATTCTAACCCATGAATCCTTGCCGAAAAGGATCTTGACCCTACAATCATTTAAGACTAAATGAGAGGATTATACATATTGCTTGTCTACAGCTCCACCAATTTCATAAATTCATTGATAATCTTAAACACATCATCAAACAATATTTATTAGGGAAGAAAGAAAGTGTTCTTTTCGTTTATTCCACCATAGCTTCTAACTTGGAAAAAGTCTAGTGTGACTCGTCAGATATCTTAACTATCAAAAATACATCCCTGTGTTGTCTTCCTTTTGGTGACAAATAGTTAATATAAAGAATTGTTTCTTCCTCAAATATTATAGGACCTATGTAATTAATGACTTCTCCATTAGTATCATAAATTTCATATTCTTCTGTTCTATCAAATCTATAGATTCCTGGAGTTAATACATATTTATAAAAGTTTTCACTATATGGGTTCATATATAGATTAGAAGCATGTTCTGCCCTCAATGTAAACATTGGATTATCTATACTGGAAGCCGAGTTTAAAAATATGCCATCTATTTCTTCTTTTTCTACTTCTTGAAGTAATTGAATATGCTCCTCAATGACTAAATATGTGTAATAGTCTTCTCTAGATTTTACATATTTCATTGGATCAAACTCCATTTTTAGAGTAAGTTCAGTATCAGTTAAAAAATCAAATGTTATAACCACTTTTTCTTGGTTATTTAGACTAAATCTTTCTTCACTGAAGTAAGTCTCAAATATATCAGGATTAAGATCATCAAATTGTTCAATTAGAAATGTTATTGAATACTTTTTGTCGTCTATTTGAGCGTATGTAGCATCATCTGGAAAGATTAATTCATTTTCTTGTAAACGTTCAATGATGTCTAAAAAATCTTCTTCGGTAGAATACGTTTTTCTTATACAATCATATGTGTAGCCTTCTGTTTTAATATATTGACCATCAGCATAATCCATTTCTAACTGATAACTTTTATACTGATGTGTTGGTCCCAACAATGGGTTATCAACCTTTACTCTCACGTGTTGAATGGTGTAAAAATACTTATTATTCAAATCTAGTAAAACTTTGGTTGTCAGATCAACGGGGGTGTGACTCATCCTCATTGAATCTTCATCTAAGTCATGATAAGTTCGATATTTTATACTAGATATATTAGAAATAGCTTTATAAGTTTCAAATGTATGATCAAACCTTTCTACTTCAGCATTGAAATCAGACTTTACCTGTTCTGAGTCTTTATGGCTGTACTTATTTGTCGTTGAGTTATCACATGATATGATTGATAATGATATGACTAATAAGAATATACATAATATTTTCTTCATTCTGTCCGCCTTTATCTTCTGGTATGATAGTTTCAATTAAAATTGAGTCATTTTTGAACAACATATTCTTTGTTTTTTCTTTTGTCATCGATTATATTAACACTTAATAAATCAATCGTCAACAATGCATGTGGTTTTTTATCAATTTATAAACATAAAAAATTTAATTCATTAAGTGAATGGACTAGTCCAAAATTTGACACATACTTAATACACACCTAGTATGTCATATTTGTATAAAAAAAGAACTAGCCATAATCGCTAATTCTAGATGTCTAACTGGTGACCCGTACGGGATTCGAACCCGTGAATGCATGCGTGAAAGGCATGTAGTATAAATACATATAATCGCCAAATATAGACTAAATATCACTACGGCATTTAATTTGACCCCTATTTTGACCCCCATAAATATTTGATAATGAGAGCCATAGCCACAATAACGAATTATAAGAGAATTGGTAAGAGAGCACCTGTACGTCAAGCAAAAGTTCTACCCTTTAAAAAGAACCGAAAATAGACGTTTATATAACCAAACAATCAGTTTGACCCTTATTTTGACCCTTATTTGACCCTTGTAAATATATTGGTTTTCCTTGCCTAATTATCAAAAAAGATGGGGACCATCAAGTTGATGGTCCTTATTTTTTACTTAGTATTAATTTAATATCTAGTTATACTATTTTAATACAATTAGTCTTCCAGATTAATAACGATTTGATACGAATAGTCAGAATCAACTCTTAAAACCAATATTTTTACCCTGGTCACGGGTAAGTCAGATGGCATGATTAATATAGTAAATGTGATTGTTCCATCTGCATATGATGAATCCAAATTATAATCATCAATCATCCAGGTACTAAACAAAGGAATAATAATGTATTGACAATGATCCTTCTCACAATTATGGCTTTCAGGTAACCCACTTCTATCAATGATTAGTGATACTAACTCTCATCAAATGTATTAGATAAATCACTGAATGCGTCTACTGAATAATATGTCATATCATTCGTCTTATACTCATTCATAAATCCCCTGTATACTTATAAAGTTCGTATCAAGAAAAACTCTTTGATGATGGTTTTACTCTAAAACTCAGTACTGGTTGTTTTATGCAGTTTCGCATAATAATCAAATATATATAATAAGACATCCTCTTCATCATTATTCCCAATATTCAAGATAAATACATATTGACCTGGTTCTAATATTGCATGATAACCATAAAGGCCAGAGAACATAGTCATGGATATTTCTTGATTATCTGATATGCTAAATAATCTTCCCGTGATTGCTGAAAGTGACCACGTCGCTTCTCTATTAAAATTTATACCAAATTTATGGTCTTCTGTTATTTCAAAATAAAGCAATTGCAGACGAGCCACACTTCTTATTGTAGTGGATTCATCTAACACCATATCATTACCACCATTAAGTGATACAAAAACTTCTATGTCTTGATTCAACAATTCTTTAGGAATAGCAAATACAATAGCATATTCTCCAAATGCTGGTGAAACACTACCTTCATCGGTATTACAGGTGATTATAAGACTGTTATCTATCAAAAGATAATCATCATATAGAAATATATCTTTTCCCAAGTTACTATTAACAAACGTGTAAGTATAGAGACTATAATCATCAAAGAATCTTTCATCCAATTCAAATGAATAATCTGATTCTAAGTATTCATTGTATGATGTAACCCATGTGATTGGCTCAACGAAATCATGAAAGTTTAAATATGAACCAGAATATAGTAAATAGATTTCATCCATCAATGGGGTTGTTGGGTCTTGTGTCATCGTTGTTGGGATTTCAGTTGTCGTCAAATCATAAGTAAGTGTTGTGACATCAGTTGGCTCTGTTAAGCTTCTTACACCATCACATCCCAATAAAGGTATAACAGTAAAAAATAATAAAGCTATAACAAATAACTTTTTCATTACGAATCCTCCTTTACTATTAAATTAAAAATATCATAATCAAAAATTTAAAGTTTATAAAAATATGTAATCACTTTGTTGATTTCAAATATAGTATATCATAAATAATTATTAAATACTATTCCATTAAAAAAAGGAATAAAACCAAGAAGGATCATTCCTATATTTAGACAAAATGGTGGAACTAGAGGGACTTGAACCCACGACCCCTTGCACGTCAAGCAAGTGCTCTAACCTTTAAAAAGTTCTAAATATAGACGTTTTTGTAATCCAAAATATAGTTTGACCCTTATTTTGACCCATATTTGACTCTTGCAAATTTAATGAATTTTTCCTTGCTTAATTATCATAAAAGATAGGTCTCTAATATAAACAAGATATTCATTTATATAAATATTACACTGACTCTTTATTGATTACTAACTATGTTTTTCATTATGTAAACAATTGCTTTCGACCAAAGAAAATATGCCCCAAAAATTAAAGAACTCATTATAAACCAAAGAATTAAAGCTATAAATTTACTTTGAATTGCAAAGATGCTATATAACTCCTCTTCACTATAACTTGAAGCTAATTCGTTAACTGAAAAAGAATCAGATATACTTATAACTATTAATGAAACAAATAAAATTACAGAAGATATATTAATAAATAAATCAAGCCAATCTAAAATATTTCTGTCTATTTTTTTATTTGAGCTTTTTTTTCATCGAACCATTCTGTTCTTGATTCTTGCGCCTTCTTTTTACTTTTTCCAAAACTATCAATTTTATCATAAAAATCATCGTTACTCATTATATGCTTCTCCTATTAATATCTATTAGACAAATTAAATATAATAGTTTTGTTAGAAATTATCAACTCAACACAATAAATTTATCATATAAATATAGTTCATTAACAAATAAATTTGTAAACTTTTTAAGAAAACCACAAAATATTGCACGACAAGCAGGTGCTTTGTTCTTTGAAAAGGTCTAAATAAAGGCGTTTGTGTTATTTAAAATATGGTTTGACCCCTATTCTAAAATCAAAATGAGGTTTTAGGGGTCATATTCACTAGTATAATTTCATAAAAAAAAAGCTAGCTTAATCGCTAACTTTAGGTATTATGCTGGTGACCCGTACGGGATTCGAACCCGTGAATGCATGCGTGAAAGGCATGTAGTATAAAAACTTATAATCGCCAAATATAGACCTAATATCACTGAGGCATTTAATATGACCCCTATTTTGACCCCCATAGTTTTTTGATAAACATCTATAGCACCAAAATTAAAAACATAAGAATATGAACCCGATAATACTTGTTCAGTAGGTGATTGCTCTAGTCCATGAAAAGACCAAAGAATAAACATTTTTATTTCTGAAAAACATTTTGACCTTTTTTAACCCTTATAAATTTTATTACTTTTTCTTTATATAATATTATCTTTTTAAAAATAAGAGAGTAGAATGTCCAACCCTCCTATTTTATTAATCATATATTGAATGTTTTTAATGATTATTCATTCATAAAGTCACATTATTACTTTCGCATCAAGTTACTAAGAATTTAGCTATTAATATTAATAATTTTATCTATATCCTTAATATCAATTTAATATTCTTATTATTAATTTACCTGGTTCACTAAAGTCTAAAACATAGCTATCAATATACTGATAAACTTGTGACGTCGGCTGCTCGAAGTTTAAACCACTCACTATAATTTCATTTTCGAATTTTGCAACTATATACGACCCAATATTGTTATAATATTCTATAAAAGATTCAGTATTATATTGGTTCGAAATGTGATATTCTTTGTCATAATTTAATTCTTGTAAATTCATTATAGTTTCATCAAAATCTTCATCATCAATCATGTGGTATGGAAGTAATATCTTTTCATAAGTGTATTCTTCATTATAACTTTCAATAGAAAAGTTCATTTCTCCTGCAAGAAAAAGATTTCTATTATCAATATTTTCTAGATATTTAATGAAAAAACTATATGTCATACCACCCTCAGTTCTCTCAAATATAACCATCATGTCACTATTCACATAATCTACATCAACATGTTTGTTATTATCGATTATTTCATCCTTTAAATCTGATAATCCTACTTTTGTTTTTGTTTTGAAAGTTGATCTTCCAAAAAATGGATTTAAGATATCTCCATGGTGGAAATCTGTGATTTTACTATCTAGTTTAATCGTCATTGAATGACCATCAATATGTGACTTTAAAAATATTTCTTGTCCTGAATATGATCCGTCACAGGCGATTACAAATAGAAAAATGGGTAGAAGGATAATGCCTATAATTGTTTTTTTCATTTTTATTATACTCTCTTTATTCGTTTTCAAAAAAGTAGATGCTACCAATTATACCTGTGATAACAACACTATTATACCCCGACCAACCAAAATGTGCAGTATAGTCAGTTTTATAAACTATCCCCAAGAAATTCTTATATGTTTTATATCCATATACTACGACTGCATGATTAACATCACCTTTACTACTTGGACTATCTAGACTTCCAAACACCTCCACAGGTGTATTTCTGTCGATTGCGTTGGTTACTGTAGCAATAGTATAGAAAGGCTTGTATCTTGAAGTGTGATTATAACTTAGATTCTGTTCACTACTGTACTGTTGCATTACATTATGTATATGAACAGAAGTTGTTCCGTCTTTTGGATCTAAATCATATAAGTATTTTGATAATGAGTCATTACCTGAGTTTAAGCCAGTTTTGGTAGTATCAGTCCAATATATATCATCCATGATATCTTCACCGGACTCGTTTTTATACTTATCATGATAGGCAATCAACATATTTAAACCTATAAAACCACACACGTCACCACTCATTCCTCCAAAGCTATCTAAGTTTTCATAAAACTCAGGATTTTCAACAGTTCCAGTACTGCTTGATTTATCCATTATTTGATCACTTCTCTTTATTCCTTTGTTAATATAATCAAGGATAACAGTGTCTTTCATTTGGTAGAGTGCATCGTTCAATACCCTGCTACTTATCTTAAAGTTGTCTAATTGATTGATGTGATGGTGTTCTTGGATAATTGTGTGATTTATATAATTATCCATTTGAGTATAATAAAAAGTAGGTCCTCCATAATACAATTCACCTTTTAATTTATAAAATGGTGAAATTGAGTTAGATGAATATTCTACAACCACACCAGTATTAACACTAAATATTAAGTACCCATAAGGCGATCCTTCAACTACTTTATATTCATTACCATCAAAATCGAAAGCCGTTTTAATATTACTTACTTTTTTTGATGTTGAATTGCTTATATCATCAAATAACTCAATCAATAATGTATTGGTTCTTAGTTCAATATCATTGCTTGCTATATCCGAAGCAAATACTGTTCCCGTAAATAAACAGGTCATAACAAATAATACAACTGAAATCAATATCTTCTTATACATATAAATCCTCCTTTTTTATTTTTTAAGATTCTTAACAATGAAAATATCTTACCTCTTTTCATTAAAATGTTAGAACCTTTACTAAATCAATTCTTTTCTTCTAAATATTGTAAAACTGCTCATAAGCAATATAGTTGAAACGACAAATAATATCATCATATGAAAGAAATTAATAGTTGCCATTCGTGAAATACTTGTTGCTTGCAAATCTATGGAAAAAAATGATAAAAAGTCTATGTATTTAAAAATTCGGTTTAGAATTACAATAATTCTAGAATCTAATCCTTTTACTATTTCAGATATAGTATTATATACATATGTCACCAATGGTATTGATAAAATCCAAGTTGAACTACCACTTGTTTTCATAACAACGATTAACATTTGTCCAATAAATACAGCAGATAACAACCCTATAAGAAAACATAGTTGAATAAGGAGTAATCTTAAGGTAAAGGCATTAAATAGTAGACTAATCGAAATTATCGTGAATGTGGTCATTGTGTTCACAATAGCTACTGCAAATACAGCAGATAAAATATGTGTTATAAAGTGAACTCTTTTTGAAAGTTCAGTTGTATAGATACTTTCATTAATTTGAAAAGAATGGTACTTAGAATACACATATCTACCAATATACACCGACATAAAAATCGCAATAGGCGATAAGACTTTAACAAGAATATATTGATAATCCACATGAAATGTATCCGCAGAAACATCCTTGCTTGTAAAATAGACAAAAAGCCATATGGCGATAATTATAAGTGACAAGATTGATGAACCGACGATAATCGTTTTTTTAAGACATTTCATGTCTAATAAAAACAATGTTTTATTCACTATGACGCCCCCTTTTCATAATACATTTCCACCATATCAGATAAGGAAGCATCTTCTATTGTGAAATCTTTAACCTTTCTTTTGATTAAGGTTTCTAATAAGTCTGGCATCTTTCCATTAAAATGATAGATCTCTTTAGCTAATTGTTTTTCTACTAAAGATAAGCCATTTACATCAATAACAGAATCATGATTTCTAATACTTATTATTTTGTGTGTTCTTTCTTTTAATTTGGATAACGGCGTGTCTAAAACAATAGTTCCTTCTCTAATGAAAATAATTCTATGACAAAAGTCTTCAATTTCAGAAAGAATATGACTTGAAAAAAATACAGTCATTCCATTTTTAGACAATTTTTTAATTTCTGTAAAAAATCGATTTTGCATGAGTGGATCTAGTCCACTTGTAGGCTCATCTAAGATTAGTAGTTTAGGCTTATTCATTAGTGCAATGAGTATACTGATTTTTTTGATATTACCATATGATAAATCTTCCATTAATTTTTTAGTTTCTACTTCAAAATATTTTATCAAATAGTCAACATACTCAGTACTTGAATTTTTAAGTTTTCTAAATGTTTCTATGACATCTGCAACATAAAAATCATTCATTTTTATAGGAGCATTTGATAAGTATGAGACATCTGAAAAGATTTTATGGAAATCATTATCAGATATTGTTTTACTCATGATTCTTGCGGTTCCATCAGTTGGAACTAGTAAACCCATTAATAATCTAATAAGTGTTGTCTTACCACTCCCATTTGGCCCAATAAAACCTATTTTTTCACCAGCTTCTACTTTGAAGTTAATATTTTTACACCCAACATTTTGATTATAGTATTTAGTTAGATTTATTATTTCAATCATATATTCAAATACCTCTTTACTTAATAAGACGATTTACTAACTCATTTTCTCCATAAAAAGAACAAAAATAATTCTAACGAACTATACTTTTAAAACGATTCCCTACTAAACAAGTAAGTGCGCTTAGGCGTGTTCCAACCTTTAGTCCCTATCCATTTGGCTTCGGGGTTACCTTTTCTAATTATGTTTAATGCGGCATTTAAGTCCGC
>Ga0265295_1003523_pt1 | contig 22677 bp, 15 predicted proteins | sample Munlansysbiofilm_FD_192503 | JGI IMG/M metagenome (GOLD analysis project Ga0265295, IMG submission 192503) | Leachate microbial communities from a municipal landfill in Southern Ontario, Canada - Methane capture system biofilm | ecosystem: Engineered > Solid waste > Landfill > Unclassified ...
ATGAAATGTGATTTTGAGCGAAGTTCCAGTAAAGATGCCGATAAATTATTCATAAGGCTTTTAAATATCATGATTAGCACCAATAAAAAAGACATGAAATAGAAATTTAAGCAAATGTAAAGATAGAATTTACAATTACTAGCAAATATTTCACAAAATTAAATCATAAAAAAATGATGGCGTATAATCCCGTGATTTCATCCCGGCAACTTTAAATCATCTTAAAAATCAGAAAAGATTTATTATTGGGCCCTTCCAGGTGTAGTTCAACAATTCCCAAACAAAACCAATGTCCCACTTGTTGAAGCCGGGTAAATGATTAACTTTGCAGCAAGAATGAACAGAAGGCTGGAAAAGGAGTAAAGGGTGAGCAGCACGCTAAGGCGGACAAGTGTCTAATTTCCAATGTCTAACGTCTAAGGTAACATCTAACATCCAACGTCTAACTTCCAACATCTAACATCTGTTCTACAATTGAATCTTTGAATTAAAAATAATAATATGAATTACGATCTGATAGTTATTGGTTCTGGTCCCGGTGGTTATGTTGCTGCCATCCGGGCTGCGCAACTGGGAATGAAAGTTGCCATAGTTGAACGTTCTGAACTGGGTGGTATCTGCCTCAACTGGGGCTGTATTCCCACCAAGGCGCTGCTCAAAAGTGCAGAGGTATTTGAATACCTGAAACACGCCGCTGATTATGGCATCTCCATACAGGGCGAAGCAAGCCCCGATTTTGAAGCCATTATTAAGCGTAGCCGTGGTGTGGCCGATGGCATGAGTAAGGGCATTCAGTTCCTGCTAAAGAAAAATAAGATTGAGACCATTGTTGGAACCGGTAAATTGAAGAAAGACAAAACCGTGGAGGTGACCGATGCTGACGGCAAAAAAACCGACTACACAGCGGCGAGTATTATTCTGGCCACCGGTGCACGATCGCGTGAGTTACCCAACCTGAAACAGGATGGAAAAAAAATTATAGGTTACCGCGAAGCAATGGTACTGGCTAAAAAACCTGAAAGCATGGTGGTGGTTGGCTCAGGAGCTATAGGCTCAGAATTTGCCTATTTTTACAATGCGTTGGGTACCAAAATAACACTGGTGGAATTTATGCCAAATGTGGTTCCGGTTGAGGATGAGGAAGTCTCGAAACAACTGGAGCGTAGTTTCAAAAAATCAGGCATGAAGGTAATGACTTCTTCTGAAGTGCTTTCTGTTGATACCAAAGGTAAATTGTGCAAGGTTACTATCAAAACCAAAAAAGGCGAAGATGTGGTGGAAGCCGAAATCGTGCTTTCCGCAGTGGGCATCACGGCTAACCTGGAAGGTCTTGGACTTGAAGAGGTGGGTGTTGAAATTGAAAAAGGCAAGGTAAAAGTTGACGACTATTATAAGACCAACATAGAGGATGTTTATGCCATTGGCGACATTGTTCACGGACCTTCCCTGGCACATGTGGCATCGCATGAAGGCATTATCTGTGTTGAAAAAATTGCCGGCAAGCATGTGGAACCTATGGATTATGGCAACATTCCGGGTTGTACTTATACCACTCCCGAGATTGCTTCAGTAGGCATGACCGAAAAAGCGGCAAAAGAAGCAGGGTACGAGATAAAGGTAGGCAAATTCCCTTATTCTGCTTCAGGCAAAGCAAGTGCTGCCGGGGCTAAAGAAGGTTTTGTAAAAGTAATTTTCGATGCCAAATACGGCGAATGGTTGGGTGCCCATCTGATTGGTGACCACGTAACTGAGCTGATTGCCGAGGTGGTGGTTGCGCGAAAGCTGGAAACTACCGGAGAAGAGATCATTAACGCGGTTCACCCCCACCCCACCATGTCCGAAGGCATTATGGAGGCGGTAGCCGCGGCTTACGGCGAAGTTATTCATCTGTAATATCACAATGCCTTCCGGGAGTTCAATTTTCGGAAGGCATTTTTATTTTTTCTGAATGGAAATTATTCCTACTGAAATTCCCGATGTACTCATCCTTAAACCCAGCGTATTTAAAGATGATCGGGGTTATTTTCTTGAATCTTACAGTCGTGAAAAACTAAGTAATGCCGGCATTGATGTTGACTTTGTCCAGGACAATGAAAGTAAATCGTCCAAAGGGGTACTGAGGGGATTGCATTTCCAGCGATCGCCTTATGCACAGGGAAAGCTGGTTCGGGTAATAAAAGGCGCTGTTTTTGATGTAGCTGTCGATCTCAGGCAACATTCACCCTGGTTTGGCAAATGGGTAGGTGTGAATCTGAGCGAGCACGAAAAAAACATGTGCTGGATACCACCCGGATTCGCCCATGGATTTCTTACCCTTGAGGATGAAACCATCTTCGCCTACAAATGCACCAACGTTTACCATCCGGCTTCGGAGGGCAGTGTGCGATGGAACGATCCGCACCTTAATATTCATTGGCCGGTCAGCCAACCTTCACTTTCGGACAAGGACCAGAAAGCTCCCCTGCTTAGTGAACTGAAGGAATTCATTTTTTAACATAAACAGAACAGCTTTTTTGTCAGGGAATAAATTAACCTTTACTGCGTTTATTCTTAAAAGATTTATAGCAGTAACCCTATTTATATTATGAAAAACAAAGCCTTACAATCAGGTTTAATCATCAGCCTTATTCTGACGGTTTTTGCCGTTATTTTCTGGCATTTCACCGGTAAGTACCCGGATGGAGACCAGCAATACCGTGAAGCTTATGCCCGCGACACCCGCTTTTATGCTGCACCGCTGCCGGCTACCATTGACTTTGCCGGCGAGAAGGTTCCACTCGATGTTTTTTATGTGCGCGAAGGGCTTGACCGGGAGTTGCTGGTGAATAATTACTGGCATTCAAACACCATGCTACTGCTCAAAAGAGCATACCGCTATTTCCCAATGATCGAGCCGATACTTAAAAAGAATGGCGTCCCGGACGATTTTAAATACCTGGCGCTTATCGAGAGTGGCCTGGCCAATGTGGTTTCGCCAAGCAATGCGGCCGGTTTCTGGCAATTTCTGGATAAAACTGCGCGGCAATACGGACTTGAAGTGACGGCAGAAGTAGATGAACGCTACCATGCCGCCAAAGCGACAGAGGCAGCCTGTGCCTACCTTAATGCCTCCTTCCGAACCTATAAAAACTGGACCTTGTCTGCCGCTTCATACAATGCCGGCATGGGTCGAATCAGCAAGGAACTTTCACGCCAGCAGGTAAACAATTACTACGATTTATACCTTAATCCGGAAACTACCCGCTACCTCTACCGCATACTTGCTCTCAAGCTTATTTATGAAAACCCGACGAATTACGGGTATTTGCTTCGCCACAAGGATATGTACCCGCCCATCCCGACCTATACCGTTAAAACAGACACTACTATTAAAGATCTGATTACTTTTGCAAACCGGCAAAATGTAAATTACCGCATTCTCAAAGAGTTTAATCCCTGGCTGCGTACCGATGAGCTTACGGCTAAATCGGGTAAGACCTATGAGATTGAACTTCCACTTAAAGGATACACCACCTACAGCAAATTGTGGCTTGAGATGGATGATGCGGACAGCATTTTTGGCCGCATTCCGGGAAAGACACCATACCCGGGGAGCAAAAACGACACTTTGCATTAAGCCCAAATGACTATTCAACATACTGAAGATTTACCCGATACCATTGATACCGCTACCTCCGAAAACAATCTGCAGGTCTTCGGTGGTCGTGAACACAATCTACAAAATATCGACGTGGTCATTCCACGCCACAAACTGGTAGTAATTACCGGATTAAGCGGAAGCGGCAAATCATCGCTGGCTTTCGACACCATTTACGCTGAAGGACAGCGCCGTTACATGGAAACATTTTCGGCTTATGCCCGCCAATTTATTGGCAACCTTCAACGACCAGACGTAGATGAAATCAATGGACTGAGTCCGGTAATTTCCATAGAACAGAAATCCACCTCCCGTAATCCCCGATCTACCGTGGGAACCATCACTGAAATTTATGACTTCCTCCGCCTGCTTTATGCCCGGGCCTCCGATCCGGTGTCACCGGTTACCGGTAAGCCGTTGATTAAATACACCAGTCAACAGATTGTAAACCACATTAAAGAAAATTTCCAGCGCAAAGAATTGCTACTGCTTTCTCCCCTGATAAAAGGGCGAAAAGGACATTACCGGGAACTCTTTGAACAACTCAGGCGGCAGGGCTTTCTGCGTGTCAGGGTGGATGGCGATCTCCGTGAAATCAGTTTCGGGCTTCAACTGGACAGATACAAAACCCACGACATAGAGCTGGTGGTGGATAAAATCAGCCTGAAAGGCAATATTGGTGAGCGATTGAATCAATCGGTAGAAACCGCATTGAAACATGGCAAAGGTTCTCTGCTCATTATTGATCTGGAAACCAATGAACTGCATTATCTCAGTAAAAAGCTGATGGACCCGGAAACCGGCCTGGCATATGAAGAACCCGAGCCCAATTCGTTTTCTTTCAATTCACCCTACGGGGCCTGCCCGCATTGTAATGGTCTGGGCACGGTTACCGAAGCCGACATGGATAAAATTATCCCTGATCCCAAAAAGAACATTAAAAAAGGGGGTATTGTTCCCCTGGGCGAAGCCAAATCAACCTGGATATTCAGGCAAATTGAAGCCCTGGGCGAAAAATATAATTTCAATCTCAACACTCCCATCAACGAAATCCCAGAGGAAGCCATTAATGCCATACTTTATGGCACAGATGAAGTGCTTAGGGTAAAAAATGAATACCTTGGCGTCACCTCTTCGTATTCCCTTAATTTTGAAGGCATTATCAATTTTATTACAAACCAGTCTGCCGAAAGCAGTTCGGGAAATGTACGTAAGTGGGCCGCCAATTTCATGAACCTGAAGCCGTGCCCGGAATGTAACGGTACCCGCCTGAAAGCTGAAGCGCTTTATTTTAAAATTGCCGGTAAATCCATTGCCGACCTGGCTGAATTCGACCTGCTTATGCTGGACGAATGGCTTAAGCGCGATGATTTGTTCAGGGATGAGAAGAAAAAGGTGGTTGCCCATGAAATTGTACGTGAAATATTAAACCGCATTCAATTTTTATTGGATGTAGGGCTGGAATATCTTACCATCAGCCGCCAGGCAGGAAGTCTGTCGGGCGGTGAAGCTCAGCGCATCCGCCTGGCTACACAAATCGGGTCCCAACTGGTCGGGGTGCTCTATATTCTGGATGAGCCCAGTATAGGCTTGCATCAGCGCGACAACCAGCGGCTGATTAATTCATTAAAGGATTTACGCGATCTGGGTAACTCTGTTATTGTGGTGGAACATGACAAAGAGATGATTCTTTCTGCCGATTATATAGTGGACATCGGCCCGGGAGCCGGACGCCACGGCGGGAAAATTATGGGTGCAGGCACCCCGGAACAAATGCTAAAGTGTCATTCCATTACCTGTCAATACCTTAACGGTCAGAAATCCATCCAAGTGCCTGATATCCGGAGAAAAGGGAACGGCAAAAAACTGATACTTTCCGGAGCCACCGGTAACAACCTCAAACAAGTAACCCTTACCCTTCCCCTGGGCACTTTTATATGCATTACGGGAGTATCAGGCAGCGGTAAGTCGTCGCTTATTAATGAAACTCTCTACCCTATCCTGAATCAGCATTTTTACCGCAGCGATAAAAAGCCGCTGCCCTATAAAAAAATCAGTGGACTGGAATACCTCGACAAGGTTATCGAAATCAATCAGTCACCCATAGGACGCACGCCGCGCTCAAACCCGGCTACCTATACCGGTGTTTTTGATGATATACGCAAACTCTTTGCCTCGCTTCCCGAAGCAAAAATTCGCGGTTACCAGGCCGGACGATTTTCATTCAATGTAAAAGGGGGGCGTTGCGAAACCTGCAGAGGAGCCGGTGTAAGGTCTATTGAAATGAACTTTTTACCGGATGTACAGGTGCCCTGTGAAACCTGTGACGGTAAACGTTACAACCGCGAAACCCTGGAGGTAAGATTTAAAGGCAAATCCATTAACGATGTGCTTAACCTTACCATAAATCAGGCTTTCGAACTGTTTGAGAATATCCCTTCTATCCTTCAAAAAATCAGAACTTTGATTGAAGTAGGACTGGGGTACATCACCCTGGGTCAACGATCTACCACCTTATCCGGTGGTGAAGCTCAGCGCGTGAAACTGGCTACAGAACTCTCTAAAAAAGATACCGGCAAAACTTTATACATCCTGGATGAGCCGACTACAGGCCTGCATTTTGAAGATGTAAATGTACTGCTTGGGGTATTGAGTCGTCTGGTGGATAAAGGCAATACCGTGGTGGTCATCGAACACAATACCGAAGTGATAAAAGTGGCCGATTATATTATTGACCTGGGCCCTGAAGGTGGAAAGCGAGGAGGTTACATTGTGGCTGAAGGCACTCCCGAAAAAATAGCCATAAATCCCAAGAGCGTGACCGGCCATTACATCAGTGAAGAACTGAATGTTAACCGAAAAAATCAAAAAAACTAATAGGGAGCCTCACTAAATTTGTATTCAATTAAAAATTTGTTGACATATATTTTTTGATTGTTAGCGTTCATAATAGTATATTTACCGCCCCAAATCTTCTATGTTGTTTTTTAAACTCGAAAAGCTACTATTATGTACAGTGATCAATTAGACGAAGAAGAACGCATACGCGAAGCCATTACGCCCAAAAACTGGAACGAAATAATGACCAGTGATTCGTGGGCAGTTTTTAAAATTATGGCAGAACTGGTTGATGGCTATGATAAACTTGGCAGGATTGGACCCTGCGTTACCATATTTGGTTCTGCCCGGACCAAGAATAACCATAAGTACTATAAACTGGCCGAGGAAACCGCCTACCTGCTAACCAAAAAGGGATTCGGAATCATATCAGGCGGGGGACCGGGCATTATGGAAGCAGCCAACAAAGGTGCGCATTTTGGTGGGGGAAAATCGGTAGGGCTAAACATTGAACTGCCCACAGAACAAGGCTCCAACCCCTTTATTGATCCCGATAAACTCATTACTTTCGACTTTTTTTTCGTACGTAAGGTGATGTTTATGAAATATTCGCAAGGTTACATTGTACTGCCAGGCGGGTTTGGTACGCTGGATGAACTTTTTGAAGCCATTACACTCATTCAGACCCACAAAAGTGTAAAATTCCCTATAGTCCTGGTTTCCACAGCTTACTGGCAGGGATTGATCGACTGGATAAATGAACGCTTACTTGCAGAAACCAACATCAGCGCCGACGATATGAACATATTTACGCTGGTGGATACTGCCGAAGAAGCAGTTCAGATTATTGAGTCATACTATAATAAGTATGCATTAAAACCAAACTTCTGATTTCAAGTGTTAATAAGTTTTTAATATCTTCTGCTTTATGACAGTTTTAAATCTGATTCAGCTCAACTTTGAAACCGGCGGGTACAATTTTCTCGCCAGGGTAATCATCAACGGCAAGCCAGCGCTCTTTTTGCTTGATACCGGATCGGCCCGGACTGTTCTTGACAGTGATCACATGCAAAAATTTGTAGAACAGACCGAATTGAAAAGGGTAACACGAAAGCACCTGTCGCCCAATGCCACCAGCATTTTCAGTCACGTAGCTGTAATCGCACGGTTAGAGATAGGTTCAGTGGTTATTGAAAATTACAAAACTACTGCCGCCGACCTGAGCCACATCAATCGTTCCTTCAGGGGCCTTGGTAATCCCCAGATTGACGGATTGCTGGGCTGTGACATCCTCAGGCATTGTAAAGCTGTGCTCAGGTTTGAAGACAGGGTACTTGAACTTGACGATATGGCGGAACCGACGGTGCCGCTTACCAATTCGATTATGGAATAATTACCAGCTTTCCGCCTAAACTGCGATAATTCCCCCTGCTTCCGGCTACACGAATTAAATAGATGCCAGGCTTAACTCCCGACATATTTACATCCAATTTATCGCTATTTTTCAGGCTTAGTGTATAGACCAATTGTCCCTGCGCTGAGCTGACTTCTATCTTCCAATCATTGATTTCCGGCATGCAAACACTTACCCAACCCTTGGAAGGATTGGGTACCAGAAGAAGTTGTTTTTGAGATGGAGTTTCAACGATACCCGCCGGTTGAGGGCTGTTTCCCTTATACATTGCGACCCCTCCGCCATAATTCCCAATCGCAAGATCAATATAATTATCAGCATTGATATCAGCCAGTGCAGGTGCAGTGCGAATGCCTTCTGAGATATACATAAAGTGACTGCTCTCAAGGACAAACTGCGTATCAGCCTCAGGTCGTATATCTTTATAATAAGACAGCCGGCCCGATTCAGTTCCAACCATCAGCACCCATTCATGCTCCGGATTTTTGAAAAAGCAGGGCACACTATAACCAGTATAGGAAGCGGTACTGTCAGTAACATTTACCTTACCGAAATTATCAGTAATCAAATCAAATGCCGCTGTAGTGGGCGTCCCGGTATTTTCAAAATAGCGTAATCGGCCATCCCTTCCGCCCATCACCAGATCGAAATCACCATCCTCATCCAAATCTATGAGTTGAGGCGTAGCAAAAACAGGTCCATGAATTCCCCAGGGAGCAGTCAGAGGCGGGGCGAGAACGGGCCATTCATAGGGCTCGGCAATATTCTCGAAATACCAGACTGCACCCGTACTTTCACCAATAATCATATCAACATCTCCATCCGCATCCAAATCGGCAAAGGCAGGATAAACACCCTCCCATAAATACTGCGAAATATTGGCGAAATCATTGTCAATAAGTTCGTATTCAGGGTTCTGAGCAGTCCCTGAATTTTTATATAACTGAAGCCGGCTACTGTAATGACATTTCAACTGCATGTTTACATTATAAACACAGGTATCGAGACTTCCAAAATTACTGATAACCAAATCTTTAAGACCATTGCCATTCAAATCGGCAAATACCGGATAAGCGCCCAGTCCAAGATCAATCATACCATCCTGAAGAAAACTTTTGGTCTGTAGCCGGTAGTCAGGTGTTGGTAGGTTGGAGACATTCTGATAAAGCCAGAGCGATTCACTGCCCCTTGACTTTACCAGGCTTGGATCAAAGGGAGAAGCCAGCAAGACAGGCTTCCCTGTATGATTGATATCGAGCTGTTGAATTAACGGGAACGACCATAATTTTATGGGATGCTGTAATGGAAAATCCGGCCATTGGGCAATCATTCGTGCATTTACATTATCCCCTCCATTTATCAATATAGCTGGTTCCGGATAATCCACATCCCCAAGTAACAGATCGAGCACCTCATCGCCATTTAAATCGATAAGACAAAAGGTGGAACCCGTATGTTTAGGATCTGAATAAAGCTGTGCCGGTCTGTGAAGACAGGTATCCAGATAGATGGTATTGGATTCGGGATTTTCGGCGAACTGTCCCCAGCAAACCTGAGTGCGCTTATAGAGCAGCGAATCAGCGGTACCGGTGGTCTCCATGGAAAGATTGGTATGCATTTCTACGAAAGAACCCAGCCCCCAGAAGGTAAGAATATCATAATCTCCATCTCCATCCAGATCGCAAATGGCAGGATAATCCACATTGGTAACCAACAGGTTGGTATAGATACTTCCCTGAAGCGAGGTCAGATAAGGGTCAACTACTTTCTCAAAAGCGGGCGGAAAAACACCCTTGTTTCTGTAAACCATGATTCCACCCGGCGTATAGGTGAATATATCGGGAAAACCATCATGATTATAATCAACCCACTGAACCCAATGCTCAAGGGTTGGGAAATAACGCCGATATTCAGGCGAAAAGATATACTTTTCTGATTCCGGCACAAAAATAAAAGGCAGTAGTCTGTTTCCGTGTCGGTCGAAAAGCAATAAATCGTCTGCTCCATCGGCATTCAAATCCATCATTCCGGCTTGCACATTATTCAGTCCGCCCGCCCAGGCATAAGGCAGGTCAGCGCCATTCACACTAACGGGAAGGGTATTCCACAACTCAAAACCATATTCATTAAGTTGTTGTGCATTTAAGGTCAAAACATTAATTATCAACCCTAAAAAAAGAAAGTAGTTGCGGAGTCTGTTCATTGGAAGATATTTATTCAAAAAGTAAAGGTAACAAAATACCCAAAATTAAGACAAATCCATAGAAATTAGCACTTCAAAAAAATCGGAATTATTCATTTATATGTATGCTGAATCATCAAAGCGTCATAATAACAGGTTGGAGCCTGGTTTAAATTATTGATAGTGTGAAGATTGTTAAAAACAGCAGTTTAATAAAACTAATCAAAAAAACACGAAATGCCTGATTGTGATATTCCAATAGAAGTTCTATATTTGCAGGCTCAAAAAAACATTCTAATACATTTAAATTAATTTACACATGCAGAATAAAGGTGCTATTAAATTTTTCGCATTTGCATTGGCAATTGTGTGCTTTTTTCAGCTTTCATTCACCTTTTTCGCCAAGAGGGTTGAGAGCAAAGCCAGAAAATATGCCCACAATGAGGTAGCAATAAATCAGGCCAGAGAAATGGCTGAAGGAAACGCCTTGTTTGAGCAAACCCTGCTCGATTCCATTTCAAAGGCCCGTGAACGTTATTACCTCGATTCTATGTCGAACGAAACGGTTTACAACATTCTGGTGCGCAAGTACACCTATCAGGAAGTTAAGGAACGTGAGCTCAACCTCGGGCTCGACCTGAAAGGCGGTATGAACGTTACCCTGGAAGTGTCAGTAGTTGACATCGTTAGGGCGCTGGCCGGCGATAAAGATAATCCGGTGTTTACCCAGGCCATCGACCTGGCACTCCAAAAGCAAAAAAACAGCCAGGATGACTTTGTTACCCTTTTTGGTCAATCGTTTAAAGAAGTGGACCCAAACGCTCAGTTGGCTGCTATTTTTAACAGTGTTGAGCTCAAAGACCGCATTAACTTCAACTCGACCAACGACCAGGTACTTAAGGTAATCCGAGAGGAAACCAAAGGAGCCATTGATCGTACCTTTAATATTCTGCGTACCCGTATCGACCGCTTTGGGGTAGCCCAGCCAAACATTCAGCAGTTACAGACTGCCGGACGGATTCTGGTAGAGCTCCCGGGTATAAAAGAGCCTGAACGCGTCAGAAAACTGCTGCAGGGAACCGCCCAGCTTGAATTCTGGGAAACCTATCAGTTTCCTGAGCTGGTTACTTTCTTTGAAGAAGCCAACAAACGCCTGGCGTCGGAAGAAACTGCTCCCGTAGTTGCGGATACCACAGCGTTGGCTCAGACAGAAGAAATGCCTGCAACACCAGCAGAAGTAATTCCCGATACTACCCTTATGGCGCAAGCCGATTCTGCCGGTTCATCCCTGCTTGACAAAATAGCAGATAGCACCGATATGGACGATCGCAGTGCTTCCTTCGAAAAATATGCAAAGGATAATCCCTTATTTGCTTACCTTAATCCCGCCATTTTCCCAAACGCTCAAGGTCAGTATTATCCGGGCGAAGGCGCTACGGTTGGTTTTGCAGCCATAAAAGATACCGCCAGGGTTAACCTGATGCTTCAAAAGGTAAAAAATATTTTCCCCCGGGATATGAAACTCATGTGGACGGTTAAACCTGAAAAGGATCGTCCTAACCTACTGGAACTCATCGCCCTTAAGGTTACCAGCCGCGATCAGGAAGCTCCCCTTGGAGGTGACGCCGTGGTTGATGCACGTCAGGATTATGACCAGAATGGCCGCGTGGAAATTACCATGCTGATGAATTCAGAAGGTGCCAAAACCTGGAAACGGCTTACCGGTGAAAATATCGGCAAACAAATTGCCATTGTACTTGACAATTATGTGTATTCAGCTCCCCGGGTAAATGGTGAAATTCCCAATGGTCGTTCATCCATCAGCGGTAACTTTAGCGTTGAAGAAGCGCTTGACCTTGCAAATATTCTTAAAGCCGGTAAACTTCCGGCTCCTGCACGCATTGTTCAGGAAGAAGTGGTTGGACCTTCACTGGGTCGCGAATCCATCAACTCAGGACTGGCCTCCTTTGTGATCGCCTTCATACTTGTACTCATATACATGGTTCTTTATTATAACCGTGCCGGTTGGGTGGCCGACCTCGCACTGGTTACCAATATATTCTTCATTTTTGGTGTATTAACCTCACTCGGAGCCGTGCTTACCCTGCCGGGTATTGCCGGTATTGTGCTTACCCTGGGTATGGCGGTGGATGCCAACGTAATTATTTACGAGCGTATCCGCGAAGAAATCAGGGCCGGCAAAGGAATGCGCCTTGCCATTTCCGACGGATACTCAAATGCTTACTCTGCCATTATCGACGGTAACGTAACCACCCTATTAACGGGTATTGTGCTTTATATATTTGGTTCAGGACCCGTTCAGGGATTTGCTACCACACTTATCATCGGTATTATTACGTCACTTTTTACAGCCATCTTCATCTCCCGGGTTATTTTCGAGCGTTTGTTGGCAAAAAATAAGGTGATTACATTCGGCAATCAATACACCATCGACGCCTTTAGCAATGTTAATATTGACTTCATCGCACTACGCAAAAAGATGTACATTGCTTCTGGCATAATTATCCTTATTGGAATCATCTCACTGGCTACCAAAGGCCTGAATTTTGGCGTTGACTTTACCGGTGGTCGCACCTATGTAGTAAGATTTGACAAACCTGTTTCTACCAATGATGTGCGTGAAGCATTACAGGTTTCGTTTAATGAATCTCCCGAGGTGAAAACTTTTGGAGCCTCCAATCAGGTAAAAATTACTACCAAATACATGATTGACCAGGATACCCAACAGTCCGATTCCATTGTTGAATCCGTAATGTTTGATGGATTAAAGCACTTCTACAGCACTCCAATGACCTTTAAAGACTTCACCTCTGATGATGATGCAAAGGTATTGGGTCGTTTAAGTTCACAAAAGGTAGGACCTACCATAGCTGATGACATTAAACAGGGAGCCATCCTTGCTGTATTTTTTGCTTTGATTATCATCTTTATCTATATCGCCATCAGGTTTAAGCGTTGGCAATATGGTTTGGGCGGTTTGATTTCATTAGCACATGATACACTGATAGCGCTTTCGCTTTATTCAATATTTTCAGGCATTTTGCCGTTTAACCTCGAGGTTGACCAGGCTTTTATTGCCGCCTTGCTTACCATTATCGGGTACTCCATTAACGATACGGTAGTTATTTTCGACCGTATCAGGGAATACGTTGGGCTGTACCCGAAACGGTTGATTGGTGAAAATATGAATAACGCTATGAACAGCACACTGGGTCGTACGTTCAACACTTCTGGAACCACCCTTGTGGTTTTGCTTGCCATCTTTATTTTTGGTGGTGAAGTTATTCGTGGTTTCGTATTTGCGTTGATGATCGGTATTGCCGCAGGAACTTATTCCTCGCTATTTGTAGCCTCACCGCTTGCCTACGACTTTATCAACTTTAGCAACAATCGCAAAAAGCAGAAAACTGATAAGAAAAAAGGAGTGAAATAGCATTTAACTCTAATCTCTTTTAAAAGCCCGGCATTCCATTGTCGGGCTTTTTTTAGTGCTTATATTCCAATATATCAACAACAACAACAAGGTGTAGATAGGTTGTGGTGGAAAAGCAACAGTTTATTTCAATAATTTTAAAATCAGGTGATTTGTATTATTCTGTTTAACTTTATCTTACATCTGGTTATCAGCTACATGTGAACAAATATATAGAGAGAGGGTTAATATTTGATAGTTTGTGGATAGTTTTTCAACCTTTGGTACAGATATTAGAGAAAAAAAAGTAATGAAAGCAATATGGAACGATGAAATCATTGCGTCGAGCGATGATATTGAAATGGTAGAAGGTAATGCCTATTTTCCTGAAACAGCAGTAAACAGGGAATATCTTAAGCCAAGTAATACCCATACTACCTGCCCCTGGAAAGGCATAGCTTCTTATTACAATCTGGAAGTAAACGGGCAACTCAATAAAGATGCAGCCTGGTATTATCCCAATCCCTCTGAAAAAGCGCAAAATATCAAAAATCGCATCTCTTTCTGGAATGGAGTAAAAATAACAAATTAAAAATCCGAAATCGTAGCTTTATGAGAAAGCACCGTACCATCTCAACGCAGGCATTATTGCTCGCTTTAAACAGCACCAATACGCGACTTATAGACGTTAGGTCATCAGATGCATATAACGGCTGGACGTTCATGGGTGAGCACAGACCAGGTCACATCAAAGGCGCACGATGTCTGCCGGTAAAATGGACAAGTTACATCGACTGGATTGAAATTGTGAGATCAAAAGACATTTTGCCAGAAAATGAGGTGATAATCTATGCTGATTACAATGAAGAATCAGAGCGGGTTGCTGCCATGTTTCTTACGGCAGGATATGACAAAGTAAGTATTTACAATAACTTTTGTTCTTCCTGGGTTCCCAACAATGCACTGCCCATGGAATTTTTACCCCGTTACCGTCAGTTGGTACCGGCCCGGTGGGTAAAATCAGCCATAGAACGACAAAATCCCGATCTGATCAACAAAAAAGTAGTTCTGGTACATGCACATTACCGCAACCCGAACGCTTACCTGAGTGGGCACATTCCTGGGGCCATAGCTATGGATACGCTTGCGCTTGAAAGTCCTGAAACATGGAACAGGCGGTCGCCCCGAGAAATTGAAGCAGCCTTGCTTGAACATGGCATTACAGCCGATACCGTCGTAATTTTATATGGAAAGTATATGTTCCCTGACAATGAAGATCCTTTCCCCGGAAGTGCTGCCGGAGATATCGGAGCCATCCGCTGTGCCTTTATTATGATGTATGCCGGTGTAAAGGATGTAAGGGTATTGAATGGAGGATATCAGGCCTGGTTTGATGCAGGTTATGAAATAGATACAACTGATGAACCCAAAAAGCCTGAAACAACTTTTGGCGCGACCATTCCCGTATTCCCTTCACTTGCCGTGGACATGAAAGAAGCCAAAAGCCTGCTGCATTCCGACAATGGCGAACTGATTTGTGTAAGAAGCTGGCCTGAATATATTGGCGAAGTGAGTGGATACAATTATATTGAGAAAAAAGGCCGTATTCCCGGTGCTATTTTTGGCAACTGTGGCAGCGATGCCTATCATATGGAAAATTACCGCAACGTAGATCATACCATGCGCGAATATCATGAAATACAGGCATTCTGGAACGAAGCAGGCATTACCCCCGACAAACGGCTTGCCTTTTACTGTGGTACCGGCTGGAGAGGGAGCGAAGCCTTTTTTAACGCCTGGCTCATGGGTTATCCGGATGTTGCCGTTTTTGATGGCGGCTGGTTTGAATGGAGTAACGATCCTGAAAATCCTTATGAAACCGGAATTCCTAAAGCTAAGCCGACATCCACTGCAAAAGTTATTGTCTAAAGTCTGAATTATGGAAACCATTGCCCTTGCAGGCACTCTGCTAACTGATACACTTTCAGGACTTGGAAATAATCCAAAAACCCTGAAGGCGAAATATTTTTATGACGCTAAGGGCAGTCGTATTTTTGAGCAAATAATGCAAATGCCAGAGTACTATCCCACACGGTGTGAACAGGAAATTTTTACAACTCAGGCTACAGCCATAGTCAATGCCATTGCAAATGATACGAATGAAACTTTTGAACTGGTGGAACTGGGTTCCGGGGATGGCATTAAAACCAGCGTCTTATTGAAAGAATTGATGAAAACCAAAGCTAACTTTACTTATATCCCTATTGATATTAGCAGTCAGGCCATTGAAGCATTGCAAAAGAACCTTAAAAGCGTCTTGCCTTCTTTAAAAATCAGTCCACAGACGGGTGATTACTTTGAGATTATGCATCAGATTAATGGTTATTCTGGATTAAAAAAAACAGCCCTTTTCCTGGGAGCCAACATTGGGAATTATCTTGCCGATGAACTTGCCCTTTTCCTGAATGGACTTTCCAATTTTCTGCACCAGGGTGATAAGGTGCTGCTGGGTTTTGATCTGAAAAAATCTCCGGCCATCATTAAGGCAGCTTATAATGACCCTCATGGCCTTACGCGGGATTTTAACCTCAATTTACTGAAACGTTTGAACCGTGAACTGGGTGCCAACTTCGACCTGAGCTGCTTTGAACATCATACAGAATACAATCCGATAACCGGTTATGCCCGAAGCTTTCTTATTTCTACCCGTGCTCAAAAGGTGATGATTGCCTCCTCAAATACTGTTGTATCGTTTGATAAATGGGAACCCATCTTTATGGAAGTTTCCCGTAAATTTGATTTGAAATCCATTAGCAGTCTGGCCAAAAACTACGGTTTTAAGATAATCTCAAATTTTACGGATTCAAAAGAGTATTTTGTAGATTCACTCTGGGTGAAGAATTCCTGAGCAGACGACGTATAAACCGGTTGATATGACCTTTAATGGTTTTGTAGCGTATGAGGCCGGTCTAAAAAGCATCTTAATCGTTCAACTTATCGTAGCTCGTGATTTTTAACTCCTCATTAACAATGCGTTAACTTCAGATAAAAAAAATGACCATTGCAAACAAGCAAGCCCTAAAGCTCCGATAAATAAGTAAATGCTCTACTTCATGGCATTAAATCGTTAATTAATATGTTATTTGTCGTTTGTTTTTACCGTTAGGGTCAACAATATACAATACTTCTTTGGTATAATCGGCATTGGAATAGCTGTACACAATCTCGTTATTCACCGACCAGGAAGGATAAATCCCATTTCCAATTTGCTTTTGTTTACTGCCGTCAGCATTCATAATACAAAGCCTGGAATTGCTGCTCCAGGCTATCCTTGTTCCATCCGGTGACCAGGTAGGACCCATGTCGGACCGGTCGTTATTTGTCAACTGTTGTTTGTGTAGCCCATTTATATCACTTTTAAAGATATCACTGGGTTCAGTATTACTAACCCAGTCATAATAAATAATTTCATCACCATTTGGTGATGACTCAGGATCTCTCGCCACGGAGATTACATTATCTGCATTTTTAAAATCTGACGTGATGCAATATATCCCCATTGGTACAAAAGGTTTATCAACCAAAATAAATTTGCCATCATTAGACCAATGAGGAAAATAAAATTCCGGGGCATGCAAATAATCGAGTCCGTCGAATGTTGTCAGGCTATCTCCGTCAATCTTACATTTTTGAATGACTCCACCGGAGCTAAAAACAAGCCATTCGCCATCCGGCGACCAGGCAGAAGTGCGATGGGCACCTTTCAGAACCATCCTTCGGTTGTGCCCATCTTTATCAATGATGTAAAGCCCTGTTGGGTATTCATCGGGTTCAGGCATTTCCCAGGAAGAATGATGATATGCGATTTGTTCACCGTCCGGTGACCAGGCAGGAAACTCGTCGTGAGGGCCATTAATTAAGTCGACAGACGGTGATGAAGCCGGTTCAGGAAGACATGATCCCAAAATTAAGATAATCATTAACAGGATAATTTCTTTGAGCGTTGATTTCATAGTTTAATATGGTAAAATTATTTATTATTGAACTTAAAGACACGAGCGAGCGGGTTACCTGCAACTTACATTTTCGTATTTAAGCTAAACTTTAGTGCCTTGCGAGGAGCAAAAAAAAGAACAAGTTTGAATTTGAGGATTCTCAACCAGACGTTACAATTACTCCACTGGAAAAGCTATCGCTTCATAAGTTTTACCTGAACAATTCATAAACTAAGCATGAAAAGAGGAAAAGTAGTTGGTTATCTCATTGATATTAAGTGTCACTTTAAGGCGCAAACAACGGATAAAATCCCCCTGTAAACAAAAATACAAATATTTTTAATACGAATCATTTAGGATTTTGAATTAAACGTGCAGTTGGTTGCAAAATTCGTATTTTTGTAAATCAAACACACCCAAAACCATGCAATCCTATCTGCTTTTATTTCTTGACATTAGTGGTGGAGAGCTATTGATTATTATCCTTGCTGTGTTTCTGATATTCGGACCCAAAAAGCTGCCGGAAATCGCACGTAAAATGGGCCGCATTATCAATGAAATAAAACACGCTTCAGGTGAGCTCACCCGCGAATTCAGGGAAGAAACCGGTAACATAGCTCAGGAACTTCAACAAACACGGGAAACCATTCATCGCGAAAGCGAAAAATTAAAATCGGACCTTCAACAAACCACGACCGTTGCCCAAAGTGCATTACAGATAGATTCGGTAAATCAGACAACAGCAGCATCAGACAAACCAAAAATTCAGAAGTCGCCCTCAGAGACAAAACAGGTAAAGGAGACTGATTAAGTGCAATTTTAATAGAATTGTATCGTTTAAACAATGGTTTACCCATCATTTTAAGGATTTTGACTATCCGTCGATTTAAAATTTGCCTAATTTAGCCGTCAAATCAAACCGTTCAAATGAAATACGAGTCAGTTGACCGATACTTTAATATTTTCAGGTTACTTGCCATAGTGTTTGTTGCACTATTGCTTACCGCACTTGTTCCACTGCAAACTCAGGCCCAGAGCCGTCGGGTAGCTGCAGCCGATGAAGCATTTAACAGCTTTCAATATAATATAGCTGCAAGTCGCTACAAGAAAGCATACAGCAAAACGCGAAACCGTGCCGATAAGGATCGCATTAGTTTTAAGCTGGGCGAAAGCTACCGGATGATGAACAATACCCGCCGGGCTGAAATGGCTTATCGCCGGATTATCAAAAGTAACTTTGCTCGCAACAACCCCATCGTATATCTGCATTATGCCAATATGCTGAAGGTAAACGAAAAATATAAAGAGGCTGCAGATTACTATGCCTTATATGCTGAAAATGTACCTGAGGATCCGCTGGGACCAAATGGGGTGCGCTCTATTGAGCTCATCGAAGAGTGGGTTAAAAACCCCACCAAATATGAAGTAACCAATGTAAAAAAGATCAACTCCAAGAGCGATGATTTTGCGCCGACTTATGCCGACAAATTTTACAATGCATTGCTGATAACCTCCTCACGAGAGGGCAGTACAGGCAAAGGTCTTGATGATTGGACCGGTCAGAATTTCAGCGATCTTTTTCTCACCCGCCAGGACCGCAAAGGAGAATGGAGCGAACCCGTTCTTGCAGATACCGATGGCAATTTGAATACCTCGGCCAATGAAGGGGCGCCCGCATTTAATGACAATTTTACTACTTTATATTACACCCGCTGCGGAAACGCCGAAGACACCTCGGCCAACTGCCAGATAATGAGTATAAAACGATCAGGGCGCGGCTGGGGTGAGCTTAAAGTAATAAAGCTGGGTAATGACACTACCGTTACCAATGGTCATCCTGCCATCAGTAAAGATGAACTTACCCTTATATTTTCGAGTGATCGTAAAGGCGGACAGGGGGGGAAAGACCTCTGGATTACCACACGAAAATCAATTGTTGATGAATTTAATAAACCTTTAAACCTTGGGGCAGTGATCAATACCCCCGGAGATGAGCAATTTCCCTTTCTTCGCAATGATACTACCTTATACTTTGCATCCAACGGACACCCGGGCATGGGCGGGCTCGATATCTTTAAATCCACACTAAGGGACAATGCATGGACCACGCCGGTTAACCTGGAGACCCCGGTAAATTCCAGCGGTGATGACTTCTCCATCATCTTTCAACCAGGTACCGATGAAGGCTTTTTTGCCTCTAACCGCAGGGGTGGCCGCGGTGGTGACGATATTTATCACTTTATAAACCCACCGCTGATATTCACCTTGCAGGGTACCGTGAAGGACGACAGGACCTTGCAATTTGTACCTTTGGCTACCGTGAGATTGGTAAGTTCTGACGGAACATCCGTAGATGCCAAAACCGATCCCAAGGGTTTTTATTCATTCAGCAAATCACAGATCAAACCCAATACCACTTACGATATTACCGTAATTAAAGAAGGTTACTTCAACAAAAAAGCAAGGGAAACTACCGTAGGAGTTGAAAAAAACAAAGATTTTGTGGTAGATTTTATGCTTGAACCCATTCCGGAAAAACCAGTAGTGTTGCCTGATATTTTATACGATCTGGCTAAGTGGGATCTCAAACCACAATATCAGGATTCATTGCAGGGACTCATTAAAACCCTGCTCGAAAACGAAACTGTAATAGTGGAACTGGCTGCCCATACCGATGCGCGTGATACTGAAGAGCGTAACGATATACTGTCGCAGCGTCGCGCCGAATCAGTGGTTGATTACCTTATTCAGCGCGGTATTGATCCTGCGCGTCTGGTGGCCAAAGGTTACGGTGAACGTGTTCCCCGTGTATTGGCTGCGGATAAAATAAAAGATGGCTTTTTGTTTAAAACCGGAACCCGGCTCACTGAATCATTTATTGATTCGCTGAAAACGACGGCCGAAAAAGAAGCTGCTCACGCCTTAAACCGTCGAACTGAATTCAGGGTATTGAGTAAGGACTTTGTACCAAAGGCAAAGAATCTGCAGATTGAGCAAAAAGTGGAAATCAGGGTCAATCCGGAAGACAACATCGTGCCCATTGAAACCGGCCGTGGTAATTCAGTTATCATCCCGGCCATTATTAATGGATTCACTGTGAAAATTATGCTTGATCGCAATGATCGGGGACTGATTTTTTCGCTGGCTGAAGCACAGAAACTGCTTCAATCGGGGGCCATCTCCAAAGAGGATTTTGTGGGAGATGCAACAGCTATCCTTGCCGAAGGTAGTATTGCCGACCGGGCAGTGTTTGTCATTAAGACGTTCAGCATTGGGCCAAAAACCACCACCAAACTCGAGGCCAGTGTTTCACATAAACTGACCGAAGGCGCCATCATGGGCGAAAGCACCATAAATATGCTGGGCAGGTTTAAGCTTGATGAAAACAGCAAACAACTGATTTTTAATTAATCTCCAACAAACCGGCTGCATCAGCAGCCGATTTGTTTTATAGAGGCTACATTATGTCGCAGGAATCCAGATACATTCAAAGGGGCGTTTCAGCAGGTAAGGAGGAAGTGCATCAGGCCATCAAAAATATAGACAAGGGCCTTTTCCCAAAAGCCTTCTGTAAAATCATTCCCGACATATTGGGCAGTGATCCTGAATGGTGCAACATCATGCATGCAGACGGAGCCGGCACCAAATCATCCCTCGCTTATCTTTACTGGAAAGAAACAGGCGACCTGAGCGTATGGAAAGGCATTGCGCAGGACGCCATAGTAATGAATACCGATGACCTGCTGTGTGTGGGTGCAACCGATAATATCCTGATTTCTTCCACCATTGGGCGAAATAAGAATCTGATTCCCGGAGAAGTAATCGCTGAAATTATCCAGGGGACGGAAGAATTTCTGGAGGAGATGCGTTCGTTTGGTATCGGCATACACTCCACTGGCGGCGAAACGGCCGATGTGGGCGATCTGGTAAGGACCATCATTGTAGATTCCACCGTCACGGCCCGAATGCCGCGCAAACAACTTGTTTCTAACCACCACATACAAGCTGGGGATGTAATTGTTGGGCTGGCTTCTTCTGGTCAATCCACTTACGAAAAATCATACAATGGCGGTATGGGAAGTAATGGACTGACTTCAGCGAGGCATGATGTTTTTTCGGACCTATATGCAGCGAAATACCCGGAGAGCTATGATCCGTCAATTCCAAAAGCTTTAGCTTACAGTGGCAAGCTAAAACTTACGGATCCATCGCCGGTTAAAGCCCTGGATATGGGAAAACTGGTACTCTCCCCTACCCGAACCTATGCGCCTGTGATTAAACAAATGCTCGACCGGTACCGGAATCAGATTCATGGAATGATACATTGTTCAGGTGGCGCACAAACCAAAATACTGCATTTTATTGACAACCTGCACATTATAAAAGACAACCTGTTTGAAGTTCCTCCTTTATTCCGCATTATTCAGGAACAATCGGGCACTAGTCTGGCTGAAATGTATAAGGTATTCAACATGGGTCACCGTATGGAACTCTATGTACCTGAGACGATTGCGGAAAAGTTGATTTCGATTTCTGAAAATTTTGGCATTGAGGCAAAGGTAGTTGGCAGATGCGAGAAAGCAGACACTAAAAAACTTACCATTGGGAGTGAGAATCCGATAGTGTATTTTTAGGAAGTGATTGAAATTGAGGGGAATTGATTCAATGATTTGTCCCGTCCCCATTTTCCGTCCCTCGTCCCCCTGTCTTTGTTAATTTGTTTAGGGGTTGCCTGTCTGTCCGCCTGAGGCGGACGGGAGGTGTTGAGACGTTATTAAAATAAATCCATGTTAATCCGCGTAATTCGTAGGGTTTAAAGCTTAAATCTGCAATCCGATATCCGAAATCATCAAATCGTCAAATCATCAAATCATCAAATCATCACATCATCACATCCAAAATCCGAAGTACTGCAATCAAAAAATACTTTGCGTATCTCTGCGTCACTTCGACTGGTTCGACGAAAGCTCACCAACCAAGGCTCAGTGCACCACTTTGCGTCTTTGCGTGATTCTTTTTAATCCGAAATTCGAAATCTGCAATCCGATATCCGAAATCATCAAATCGTCAAATCATCAAATCATCACATCATCACATCCGAAATCCGAAATCCGCAATCAAAAAATACTTTGCGTATCTCTGCGTCACTTCGACTGGTTCGACGAAAGCTCACCAACC
>Ga0265295_1003524_pt1 | contig 22655 bp, 16 predicted proteins | sample Munlansysbiofilm_FD_192503 | JGI IMG/M metagenome (GOLD analysis project Ga0265295, IMG submission 192503) | Leachate microbial communities from a municipal landfill in Southern Ontario, Canada - Methane capture system biofilm | ecosystem: Engineered > Solid waste > Landfill > Unclassified ...
TTTTTGTTTTTGCGTTTTTTTTGTATTTTTGTTTTTGCGTTTTTGTTTTTGCGTTTTTCATATTTTCATTTTTCATCATTATACCTTTTTGGGATTAATTTAGGCCCCTATTCTTCCGACCCATCTTTTTTATTGTAAAATATACCTTATCAGATTCATTTTGTTATAATTCGTGCGTTTTATTAAAAACCCGGTAAAATATACCCTATCAGGTTTATTTTGTTATAGTTCATGTGTTTTATTAAAAAATTTGATAGAATATACCTTATCGGGCTTATTCTCTCACTTAATTAATCCGGTCATACCTTATCGGGTTTATTTTCTCACTCAATTAATCCGGTATACCTTATCGGGTTTATTTCCTCACTCAATTAATCCGGTATACCTTATCGGGATTATTTCATCATAATCCGTATATTTTATTAAAAAATTTAATAAATATATTTGACGGGAGTCTTTTTGAAACTCTTGATTTTTCTAAAACTTTGATTCAATGAAAATCTATTTATAGTGTTGGTGTGTATCGTGTTAACACGTAGCACGAACATTTCATTTAAAGTTTTATTAAACGAGCACGTTTTGTACAATTTCAGTAATGAGATTTTTATCTTATTATGTAAAAAATATAATGCAAAATAAAACAAAAAATATGAAATAAACATCAAGCAAATAAAAAATCAATAAGGAAGTAAAATTATGAGCATCATCGGAAAATCCATTCGAATGGAACGTTTTGTAAAAAGAGATACCGGCCGCATGATTATCGCGCCGATGGATCACGGTGTCGGCGTCGGCCCGATTAAAGGATTGACGGATTTGCCGGCCGCGGTGGATAAAGTCGCGTTGGGCGGCGCAAACGCCGTTCTTTGCCATCTGGGGATTGCCAAATACGGTCATCGAAAATACGGCAACGACATCGGTTTAATCATCCATCTTTCCGCGTCGACTTCCATCGGTCCGAATGTCAATCACAAAGTTTTGGTCACAACCGTAGAAGAAGCGATTAAAGTCGGCGCCGACGCGGTTTCGATTCATGTGAATATCGGCGCGGAAGACGAGCCGGAAATGCTTGAGGGATTCGGAAAAGTCGCCCAAAAATGCGATGAATGGGGAATGCCTCTGCTGGCAATGGTTTACCCGCGCGGCCCGAAAATCACATCCGAATTCGGAAAAGAAGTCGTCGCGCACTCCGCCCGACTGGCGGCCGAGCTTGGCGCCGATATCGTTAAAACGAATTACACCGGCGACATAGATTCATTTCGCGAAGTCGTTAAAGGAACGCCGATTCCCGTCATTATCGCCGGCGGTCCCCATATGGAATCCGAATTGGATCTTTTGCAAATGATTTCAGATTCTCTTGAAGCCGGCGGCAAAGGAGTCGCCATCGGAAGGAACGTGTTTCAGTCCGAAGATCCGATTCGAACGACCAAAAGAATCAGCGCCGTTGTTCACGGCGGTTTTTCGGCAAAAGACGCTTTTAAATTGGATTGAGTTTGATTCAAAAAATTTAAATTAAAAATAAAAGCCTATCAGATTCGCAGTCAATGATTTGCTGCAATCCGATTGCATTTTTTTGATTTTTCCGATTCCGTTGATTTGAGATTTGTTTCTTTTCGGCGGATTTTATATTCGGCTTGTTTTCTTTTTTAAAGTTCTATTTTTATCGTGTCTTCTTCTAAAAAGACGCCTTTTGATTTTGTAATTTTCACGTTTTGAAAATCCGGAAAACCGATGGTTTCGCCGTCCGAAAGGGTGATGTCTTCTAAAAGAACGTAATAAATAAGGTCAATCAAAAGGAGATAAATGATTTCCGGTTCTTTTTGGCTGTCGATAATTTCTATTTCATCTTTTCCAAACATGTGAAAACCATATGTATATGCCGATACTCCTTTTTCCGTTTCGGCCATGCCGATGTGAACCCAATTTAAAACCGGCAAATTTCCATCGTGAATCGTTTCGGCCATGTCGATGTAATCGTCGGGTTGAAAAATTGTTCCCGCCGTACAAAAACCGATTGCGTTTTCCATTTTTAAACAGCTGGAGGCGACTTTCGTATAAAGCAACGCGACATCAATCGGATTTCTTCCTTTTTCAAGGACGGTTATAATAACTTGCGCGACATGCGTTTTTGCGACTTCCACCGCTTCTTCTTCCATGTCGCCCATTCCGTCCAAGAGTTCCATGTCGAAGGTGAAAATGGGCGCTTCTATATAGTTGATGACGATAATCATTCCATTGTATTCGAAAAAAAATCCGTCCGATTTTCCCGTATCGTTTTCATCGTCGGAAATTAAAATATTCCAATCGTGTTTGAGATTCGTTTTGATTTCTTTTGCGTCGAAATGATAGGAATTCAATAAAACGGATCCCAAAAACGGACCGTATTCTATTTTTCCGTTTTCCCCAAACGTTGTATATTTTTTGAATCCCGTTTTTGTTTCATTTTGGGATTCCGCCCGAATCTTTTCAATGATTTTTACGGCGTCCTCTTCCGCTTTTTTGGGACTGTATTTTTTCATTTCGCTGAATGTGTGTCCGCTGTTCTCTAAATCGAATCTTTCAAAACCGCCGCAAACCCCCAAAAGCCACGGCGTTTCTTTTTCAATCTTGTATTTGTAAATGTAATAATGCAATCCGTGAAGATCAAATTCCCCGGTTTGTTCGATTTCGGCGGGTTTTTGCTTCACTTCGCTTTCATAATGCAGCCAATCCTTCATTTGAGCCATCGCGGCCTTTTCTTGTTCGTGTTTGATGATTTGGATTTCTTTCATTTCCATCCGAATCGCATTTAAAAACTCCAACGCGCCCGAATCCCCGGGATCGGATTGTAAAACGCGGGTGAATGATTTTTCGGCGGCTTCCAATTGCTCCAAATAATAATATGAATATCCGATTCTAAAATGCCAAATCAAATCATGCCGCCCTTCTTCTTCGACGGATAACAAAAGAGTTAACGCTTTTTCATATTCTCCGATATTGTTGTAAGCGCGCGCCAAATATCCGGTCAACTCATAATCCCATTCTTCTTTTGGAATCTCTTCAATCCGTTTTATAATTTCAATAAATTTTTCTTCTTCATGGAGCTGGGTTATTTCACTCATTCTTTCGTCATAATCCGCCATATTTCCGACTCTTTTTAATTGTTATTTTGTAATGCGCCCATTTTTACATATACTTTATGAAAAAAATAAAATAAAATGAAAAATGAAATAAAACAAAGAATTCCTCAATTTATGAAATAAAAATTAAAAACACGGGGCGCAAATTCTAAAAAGCCAAACGCGCGCCAAACAGAAAAAAGACCGCTCATTCTTCAAAAACGAAAAAAAATAAAAATGGAAAAATAAAACAGTAAGAAACATCTTTATTTTTTCATCATGTAGTCGTCAATGGATTTTGCCGCTTTTTTCCCGGCGCCCATCGCGGAAATGACAGTTGCGGCACCGGTGACGACATCGCCGCCGGCAAAAACGTTTTCTTTCGTCGTTTGAAGTTTCTCGTTCACGGCAATCGTTTTGTATTTCGTTTTCTCGACGCCGGAAGCGCCGATAAAAATCAACGGATTGGGAGAGGTGCCGATGGCGATGATGACAACGTCCGCGTCGATTAAAAATTCCGACCCGTCGACGGCTCTCGGGCTTCTCCTTCCGGATTCGTCCGGCTCGCCGAGTTCCATTTTGACACATTCGACCGCTTTGACATCGAATTTTCGGCCTTGAGGCGTTCCGTCCCCGTAATCTCCGAGGATTCGCGTCGGATTGGAGAGCAGACAAAATTCGATTCCCTCGTGTTTGGCGTGCTCGATTTCTTCTCGGCGCGCCGGAAGTTCCGCGTCGCTTCTGCGATAAACAACGGTCACCTTTTTGGCGCCGAGCCGAAGCGCCGAGCGCGCCGCGTCCATCGCGACATTTCCGCCGCCGACAACGACCACATGTTCTCCCTTCCGAATCATTGTTTCGGAATCCTGCTCATACGCTTTCATCAAATTGACGCGCGTTAAAAACTCATTCGCGGAATAAACGCCGTTTAAATTTTCTCCGGGAATTCCCATAAAATTGGGCAAACCCGCGCCTGTTCCCAAAAAGACCGCGTCAAATTCTGCGGAAATCTCATCCAATGTTTTAATCCGACCGATTACATAATCCGTTTTCAAATCGACGCCGAGCGCCAAAACATTTTCTATTTCCGCTTTGACAACATCTTTGGGCAATCGAAAACTCGGAATGCCGTACGTTAAAACCCCGCCCGGCAAATGCAAAGATTCAAAAATCGTTACTTTATGGCCGCGTTTTGCCAAATCCGCCGCAGCCGTTAATCCTGCCGGCCCCGCGCCGATGACGGCAACCGTTTTTCCGGAAGACGGCGCCAAACAACCGCCGCCCGTCAATCCTTCTTTTATTTCCGAACCGTCTCCGATTTTGCAGCTTTTACCGCCCGCTTCTCGGACGGCGTCGGCCGCATATCTTTCCAATCGGCCGATCGCAATCGGATCTCCCTTTTTGCCCAAAACACACAGTTCTTCACACTGTGTTTCCTGCGGGCAAACGCGGCCGCAAATCGAAGGAAGCATATTGGTTTCAAACAAAGTTTCGGCCGCCTCATTGACATTCCCCTCCGCGATTTGTTTGATAAATCGGGGAATATTGACATTTACGGGACATCCTTCCACACAGCGCGGCACACGGCACTGAATGCAGCGCGACGCTTCCAATACGGCGCCTTCCGTCGTATATCCGAGCGCCACTTCTTCAAAATTATTGCGGCGAACATCCGCCGGCTGTTCCGGCATCGCAACACGTCCGGGTTTTTTCTTTTCAGCAACAGTCATACCTTTTCAAATCCTTCCCTAACTTTTTTCTCTTCTCAAATTCTTATTTGTGCTCACTTACGCTCATTTAAACGTCGAGCAAATGCCGCCGCATTCTTCGTCATATTTTTGAGACGCGGCCAGCTCATCTTTTTTATAAATCATCAATCGATTCATAACGGTGTCAAAATCCACCAATCGGCCGTCAAACTCGGGACCGTCCACACATGCGAATTTGACCTCGCCGCCGACAATAACACGACATCCGCCGCACATTCCGGTGCCGTCTATCATCATGGAATTGACGCTGACGATAATTTCAACGTCCGGATAATCTTTCATCATATCCGTCGCCACTTTCATTAAAATCGGCGGGCCGATGACGACAACACGGCCGATTTTTTCCCCCTCATATTCCCCGGCGTTTTGTTTATCCAAAAGTTCTTTGATGACTTCCGTTACAAAACCGCGGCGGCCTTTTGAACCGTCGTCCGTTGTGACGTAATGCTCATCGGAAGCGGCTTCAAATTCTTTTTCCATCATCAATAATTTTTCGTTTCGAGCGCCGATAATCGTTATGACCCGGTTTCCGGCCTCTTTGTAGGCTTTGATTTGCGGGTAAATCGGCGCGATTCCGACACCGCCGCCGACCAAAATGACGGTTCCGATTTTTTTAACGTCGGCCGGCGTTCCCAAAGGCCCCGCAAAATCGGCCAAAGATTCGCCGACCTCCATTTTCGTAATTATTTTCGTTCCCTTTCCGAGCGCTTGAACCGACATCATAATGGTTCCTTTCTCTTTATCGATATCGGCGATTGTCAGCGGAATCCGTTCACTGTTTTCATAAGCGCGGACAATCACGAACTGGCCGGCTTTGGCGGCTTTGGCGACATCGGGCGCGTCAATAACCATCTTCCAGACATCGGCGGCCATCTCTTCTTTTTCCAGTATTTCAAAAAGCATTTTTAATCACAAAAATTAATTTTTTAATGTTATCTCATAAAATAAAAACAATATCTTTATTTCCGTTTTAAATTTTTATGTACGATTCGGTTTTCTTTCATAAAATCAGACTCTTTGTTATATATGTTGCTCTTATATGTTGCTCTTTAATTCTCCTTTTTTTGAAAACGACTCGCGAGGCAAAACATATAAATACAACAAATATGTTTGTAGGTTCTGTTTCAGATACGACAAACAAATCAGAAGGGGCCCATAGCTCAGTCAGGCAGAGCGACTGGCTTTTAACCAGTCGGCCTAGGGTTCAAATCCCTATGGGCCCGCCATTTTTTTCATATTTGGTTGATACATGTGAACCCTGTTTATCATTATGTTTTCCGAGATGAATGTTGACGGTAACGGTTCCGCGTTTACATCGGTTCTATTGTAATGATTGCATAAAACATGTTTTTCAAAAAGTGAACAGCAGTCGTATGCCGCGTTTGCGGTCTGTTTCTTTTCAAATATGACCCTTACATCTTTCTCACGGAGGAAAAGATTTGACATTTAAACTTCTTGATCATGAATCGGTCCCGCATCACGAAATTATCGGAGAGGAAGAAGTGGCAAATGTTCTTGAAAAATTTGCCATTGATAAAGAAAAGCTTCCCAAAATTCGCTATGATGATCCGATCGCTCTTGAAATCGGCGCAAAAATCGGTGACGTTGTCAAAATTACGCGCAAAAGCCAAACGGCCGAAGAATCTTTTTATTACAGACTTGTGATTGACACAATCGCATGATTTCTGTCGAATCGTTTATTTTTCAGATATTTTTGAAATCAAATTTCGGGAAATATTTATTATCTCTAATCGCCTGCAATCCCGCTCTCTCCCTACAAAAAGACACTCATTTCCGTCCCATCGCCGAGCTGATTTTCGCAAAGACCAAAAGAAAAACCGGTAACCGCAAAGTTGTATCTGCAAAATCCTTTCTTTTGTCGTCTCATTTTGATTTTTTATATCATTTTTGCGTCATTCTTGCGTAAATAATTCATTCGATGCCGGAATTTATGTTTGCGAATCCCTTCAAACCGTTTTCAACAAATATTATCAACAAATATTATCAACAAATATTATCAACAAATATTATTTATTTCCTTACATTCAAGCCCATGCCGTTTACGCCCATGCCGTTTACGCCCATGCCGTTTACGCCCATGCCGTTTACGCCATGCCGTTTACGCTCATGCCGTTTACACTCATGCTGTTTACGCTCATGCTGTTTACGCCCATGCCGTTTACGCCCATGCCGTTTGCGCTCATACGTTTACTTTCTATACCGCTTACTTTCATAATCTATTAATCGAACAGACAGACAAATAAAACCATAATCATAAGAGGGTGCCCGCTATTACACTAGACACACGCGTCCTGGCGAAATATTATTTCACGCAAGATAAAATTGTTCAGCATCATATCGATTCTTTCAATAAATTCTTGGACACAGGATTACAAAAAATTATTAATGAGCAACAGATCATCGAAACAGATATCGAAGGAACTTGTTTAAAACTCGGAAAAATCCGCGTTGAAAATCCGGTCGTCAAAGAAGCCGACGGCGCAATCGAAAGACTTCATCCCAATGAAGCGCGTCTTCGAAATCTTTCTTATTCCGCTCCGCTGTTCTTGGAAATGACCGTCGTCAAAGAAGGTCAAGACACACAAGACGAGCCGATTGAAGCCAATATCGGACAGCTTCCGATTATGCTCAAATCCAAAGTTTGCAATTTGGTTGACATGACGGATGAAGAAAAAATCTCGGACGGCGAAGATCCGCTTGACTGCGGCGGTTATTTCATCGTCGGCGGCACGGAGCGCGTCGTTATGACCTTGGAGGATTTGGCGCCGAATAAAATCTTAACCGAATACGGCGAGCGTTACGGCGATAAAATCGAAGTCGCGAAAGTCTTCTCCCAAAAGAGAGGATACCGCGCGCTGGTGGTTGTTGAGCGCGGACGCAAGTCTTTGCTCGAAGTGTCTTTTCCGTCCATCACCGGCCGCTTGAATTTCATCACGCTGATTCGCGCGCTCGGTATTGTGACCGACCAGGATATCGTCACGGCCGTTTCAACCGATCCCGAAATTGTTAAATTCATGCTTGAAAACTTAGATGAAGCGGAAGTTGAAACAATGCATGAAGCCATTGAAAAAATCGGTTTGCGCGTTGCCGCAGGGCAGGCCCGCGAATATCAAATCAAACGCGCCAATTACGTATTGGACAGATATTTGTTGCCGCATCTCGGGGACAAACCCGAAGACCGCATTTCAAAAGCCAATTTCTTGGCAAGAATGGCCGAATCCTGTTTTGAACTCGCTCTCGGAAAACGCGACGAAGATGACAAAGACCACTATTCCAACAAGCGTTTGAAGCTTGCCGGAGACTTAATGGAAGACCTCTTCCGCGTTTCTTTTAACAAGCTTTCCCGCGATATTAAATATCAACTGGAGCGCGCCAGCATGAGAAACCGTGAGCTCAACGTGGCTACAATCGTTCGCGCCGACGTTTTAACCGACCGCTTGCAACACCCGCTTGCCACAGGAAATTGGGTCGGCGGCCGAACCGGCGTTTCTCAGCTTTTGGACCGCAACGATCACATCTCAACCCTTTCTCATCTCCGCCGTGTGATTTCTCCGCTTTCCCGTGCCCAACCGCACTTTGAAGCGCGTGATTTACATCCGACGCAATGGGGCCGTCTCTGTCCGTCCGAGACGCCCGAAGGTCCAAACTGCGGTCTTGTGAAGAACTTCGCGGAAATGGTGGAGCTCTCCACCGGAGTGGATGATGTGGATCCGATTAAACAGGCGCTTTACAATTTGGGCGTTGAGAAATTCCAATTTATTCAGCCTGAAATTATTGAGTATGAAATTGACAGTGTCGAAAAAGAAGAGTTCGAAAGCGAATTTGAAGAAAAAGCCATCGGCATTAAGAAAACGGAAGGAGAATTCAGCGATGAAGACGCCGTTTCGGACACCGATATCGAACCGGTTGAAAAAATGCGCGATGATTTGGACGATGACTTTTTGGGCGGAATTGACTATGACGGGGGAATTGATGAATGATGAACAGATCTAAAATATTCTTAGACGGAGAATTAATCGGAACGCACGATGACCCGTTGACGCTTGTTTCAAGCATACGCGAAATGAGACGCAAAGGATACTTCTCAAAACAAGTCAACGTGGCTTATTTGGAGCACACCGGCGAAGTCATTATTTCCGCCGATATCGGCCGAGCCCGAAGACCGCTTTTAATCGTTGAAAACGGCTCTGTTTTGGTAACGGAAGAGCATATCGAAAAATTAAAAATCGGCGAATTGAGTTTTGAAGACTTAATCGACCTCGGTTTAATCGAATACTTGGACGCCGAAGAAGAGGAAAACGCTTATGTCGCGCTTCGTGAAAGAGATTTAAACGAAAGGCACACGCACATGGAACTTTCTCCCGATTTGATTTTGGGCATTTGCTCCGGAATGATTCCGTATCCCGAACACAATGCCGCCCCGCGTTGCACGATGGGTGCCGCGATGATTAAACAGTGTATCGGGGTTTCAACCGCCAACCACAAATTAAGGCCCGACACGCGCGCAAACATATTGCATTATCCGCAACGGGCGTTAACATACACCCAAACGTGCGAATCCATCGGCTTTGACGAAAGGCCGGCCGGGCAAAACTTCGTTGTCGCCATTCTTTCTTACGAAGGATATAATATCGAAGACGCGCTCGTTTTTAACAAAGGCTCTATTCAAAGAGGTCTCGGACGCAGTCACTTCGTTCGAACTTTTGAAGGGGAAGAACGCCGCTATCCGGGCGGGCAGGAAGACAAGTTTGAAATTCCCGACTCGGAATACCGCGGCGCACGAAGCCCCGAGGCTTATTCTGAACTTGACGAAGACGGCTTGGTCAATCCCGAAACTTACGCCGCGCCCAATGCCGTTTTAATCGGAAAAACCAGCCCGCCGCGTTTCCTTGAAGAAAATGCGGGTGGCCTTGATTCCGGTTTCAGCCAGCAAAGACGTGAAAGTTCCGTGACCATGCGCTCCAATGAGCAAGGGGTTGTCGACACGGTTATTTTAACGGAATCCATCAACGGCACGCGCTTGGCAAAAGTCAAAGTCAGAGACGAGCGTGTTCCGGATGTCGGCGACAAATTCGCTTCCAGGCACGGTCAAAAAGGCGTTATCGGTTTAAAAGTGGACATCGCCGACATGCCGTTTACGGAGTCCGGTCTCTCTCCCGATTTAATGATTAATCCGCACGCCATTCCGTCTCGTATGACCGTCGGCCACGTTCTTGAAATGATCGGCGGAAAAGTCGGCTCCATGGAAGGACGCCGCGTGGACGCAACAGCGTTTTCCGCAGCCGAAGAAGGCGGCGACAATGAAGCTAAATTCCGAGAATCTTTAAAGAAATACGGTTTTGCGCACACCGGAAAAGAAGTTTTCTATGACGGGGTTACCGGAAAAATGATTCCGGCCGATGTTTTCGTCGGCGTCATTCTTTATCAGAAACTTCATCACATGGTTTCCTCAAAAATGCACGCCCGGTCCCGCGGCCCCGTTCAGGTGTTGACCCGGCAGCCCACGGAAGGACGCGCTCGTGAAGGAGGTCTTCGTTTCGGTGAAATGGAGCGTGACGTTTTGGTCGGGCACGGCGCCGCCATGTGTTTAAAAGAAAGGTTGTTGGAAGAATCCGACAAAGACGAAGAGTATGTTTGCAGCAGCTGCGGCATGATTGCGACATTTGATCGGCAAAGAAATATGGCGGTCTGCCCGAATTGCGGAGCGGATACGGATATTTACTTGGTCGAGATGAGTTATTCCTTTAAGCTTTTGCTGGATGAAATTAAATCTTTGGGCGTTGCTCCGAGAATGGAACTTGAGGATGCGGTGTAATCATGATGTCAAGAAGAATTCAACAAATTCCGAAAAGAATTTCGGCCATTAAATTCGGTTTGCTTTCTCCCAAAGAAATCCGAAACATGAGCGCGACAAACGTTATTACCGCGGATACGTATGATGAAGACGGTTTTCCGATTGAAATGGGTTTGATGGACACGCGTCTGGGCGTGATTGATCCCGGACTCCGATGTAAAACCTGCCATTCCAAAGCCGGCGAATGTCCGGGCCACTTCGGCCATATCGATTTGGTTGTTCCGGTGATTCATGTCGGTTTTAACAAAACGATTCGAAAATTGCTTCGCTCCGTTTGCGGCAATTGCAGCCGCCTTCTTTTGAGCGATCCGCAAAAAGAAAGTTATTTGGCGCATTTGGAATCCATCAAAGACATCGGGCATATGCCGGATGATTTGATCAACGAAGTGTATAAAGAAGCGGCCAAAGTCAAAAAATGTCCGTATTGCGACGCCGAACAAAATGAAATCAAATTCGAAAAGCCGACCGAATACATTGAAAACGGGGAGCGTTTAACGCCGACTGAGATTCGCGACCGCTTTGAAAATATTCCGGATGAAGATATTCGAGTCATCGGCATGGATCCCGAAAACGCGCGTCCCGAATGGATGATTTTAACCGTTCTTCCGGTGCCGCCGGTCACGGTCAGGCCGTCCATTACGCTTGAGTCCGGTCAGCGCAGCGAGGATGACTTGACGCACAAGCTGGTCGATATCATTCGTATCAATCAGAGATTCCAGGAAAACAGAGACGCGGGCGCTCCGCAGTTGATTATCGAAGACTTGTGGGAACTTTTGCAGTATCACGTCACAACCTTCTTTGACAATTCCGTCTCGGGTATTCCGCCGGCTCGGCACAGATCCGGGCGTCCGTTAAAAACGCTTTCTCAGCGTTTGAAAGGAAAGGAAGGGCGTTTTCGAGGCAGTTTGTCCGGTAAGCGTGTCAACTTCTCCGCACGTACGGTTATTTCACCCGATCCGGATTTGAGCATCAACGAAGTCGGCGTTCCATTGCCGATCGCACTTGTTTTGACCATTCCGGAACATGTGACGGAGCGCAACGTTGATTTCTTAAAGGAGCACATTCGCCGCGGTCCGGTCAATTATCCGGGCGCGAATTACGTGATTCGTTCCGACGGCGGCCGTATTAAAATCACGGACATCAATCAGGAAGACCTTTGTGAAAAGCTTGAATTCGGATGGATTGTGGAAAGACACCTTCGCGACGGCGATGTTGTTCTCTTTAACCGTCAGCCGTCTCTTCACAAAATGAGTATTATGGCGCACAGCGTTAAGGTTTTGGACGGCAAGACATTCCGTATGAATCCGGCCGTTTGTCCGCCTTACAACGCCGACTTTGACGGGGATGAAATGAACATGCACGTTCTTCAAACCGAAGAAGCGCGCGCGGAAGCGAAAATTTTGCTTCAGGTTCAGGAAAACATTTTGTCTCCGCGTTTCGGCGGTCCGATTATCGGCGGCATTCACGACCACATTTCGGGCATGTTTTTGCTGACGCGAAAAGACAATCCTGTGACGGGCCGCATCAATAAGGACGACGCGCTTGACTTGCTTCGAAAAACCGATATTCGTGAATTGCCCGCTCCGGCCGGCGTGGATGAAAACGGGGATGAATATTGGACCGGAAAGCAAATTTTCAGCCAAATTCTTCCGGAAGGCCTCAATATCGCTTTTTCTTCCAATGTCGGCACAAAAGACAAGGAAGAGGATTTGAGAACCGACGCTTACGTCATTATCGAAGACGGGGAATTGCTTGCCGGAACGATTGATGAAACCGCAATCGGCGCTTTTAAAGCTCAAATTTTAGACACGATTATAAAAGAATACGGAACAACGCGCGGCGCGCAGTTTGTCGATGATGTGACGAAATTGGCGATTCGCGCGGTGATGAGAACGGGTTTGTCATTCGGTATTTCCGATGAAGATATTCCCAAAGAAGCCGTCGACCATATTGAAGAGGAGTTGACTAAAGCCGAAAAAAGCGTTCAAGAACTGATTGAAGCTTACAAAAACGAAGAGTTGGAGCCGCTTCCGGGAAGAACTTTGGATGAGACGATTGAAATGCGCATCATGCAAGAACTCGGTCGCGCGCGTGACAAGTCCGGTAAGATTGCCGACGCGCACATGGGTCTTGAAAATCCGGCGGCCATGATGGCGCGCTCCGGTGCGCGTGGTTCGATTTTGAACATTACGCAGATGGCGGCTTGTGTTGGTCAGCAGGCGGTTCGTGGGGCGCGTATCAACAGAGGATACCGCGAGCGCACGTTGTCTCACTTTGAGCGCGGCGATTTGGGCGCGGACGCGCACGGTTTCGTGAAGTCCAGCTACAAAGAGGGATTGAATCCGACGGAATATTTCTTCCACTCCATCGGCGGTCGCGAAGGTTTGGTCGACACGGCCGTCCGTACGTCTCAGTCGGGTTATCTTCAGCGCCGTTTGGTCAACGCGCTTCAGGATTTGGAGGTTCAGCCCGATTATACCGTTCGCGATACGCGCGGCGTGATTGTTCAGTTCATGTACGGTGAAGACGGAATCGATCCGACGAAGAGTGATTTCTCAAAGCCCGAAGCGATTCATCGTATTTTCAGAAATGTCACCGGAAGGGAGGTTTAATTATGGCGAAATTAAAAGAGGCTGAAATTCAGGCAATGATTCAGGATTTGCCGCTTCCGCAAAACATTTTAAGGACTATGGCGGAAGACGCGATTGCGGTTGGCGTGACGGATAAGGAAATGAAAGAAGTGATCAGCCGTGTTTTGACCGGTTACAAACTCTCTCAAATCGAGCCGTGCGACGCGGCCGGTGTCGTTGCGGCGCAATCCATCGGTGAGCCGGGCACGCAGATGACGATGAGAACTTTCCACTACGCCGGTGTTGCTGAAATTAACGTAACATTGGGTTTGCCGCGTTTGATTGAGATTGTGGACGCGCGTAAAATTCCGAGTACGCCGACGATGACGATTTATCTTCAAAATGATAAGGATCTTGTCGATGAAGAAGGGAAAGCGGATTACGCTTTTGATCGTGACAAAGCGCAAACGGTGGCTTGGGAAATTGAAGCGACCAAAATCGACCATATCGCTTCCGTTACGACGGATTTGGCGCAGATGAAAATCGTCATCAACGTGAATGAAAAAGCGATGAATAAAAGACAAATCGGTTTTATGGAGATTGCCGAAAGGTTTAAGGACAAAATTTCAGACGCGATGGTTGAAGTCAGCGAAGAAAATCTTCAAATCGATTTGACGCCCAAAGAGCAGCGTTATCGAGACCTTCTCCAATTGACGAAGAAAATCAACGAGATCACTTTAAAAGGCATTGAGGATATCAAGCGTGTCGTTCTCAGAAAAGCCGGGGAAAGCGACGAATATATTTTGTACACGGAAGGTTCCGCGCTCAAGGATGTAATCGGCATTCCCGGAATTGATATGGTGCGCACGACGACCAATAACGTCAGTGAAATCTTTACGGTTTTCGGCATTGAGGCCGCTCGAAACGCTATCATTACGGAAGCGACGAACACGCTTCGTGAGCAGGGTTTGAGCGTTGATATCCGCCACATTATGCTTGTCGCGGATTTGATGACAAGCGACGGGGAAGTCAAACAAATCGGTCGTCACGGTATTTCAGGCGAAAAAGCCAGTGTTTTTGCGAGAGCCGCTTTTGAAGTGACTGTGAATCACCTGCTTGACGCCGGTTTGAGAGGAAATGTCGATGAACTTCAGGGTGTGACGGAAAACGTTATTGTCGGACAGCCCATTAAAATGGGAACCGGCGACATTCGTTTGATTGCCAAGAAGATTGACCCCCAAAACCCGAATCTTTCAAAACCCGTTAAAAAGGAAACGGTCAGAACGAGGTCTCAAAAGAACGCCGCCGATAAAGCGGAGTTGGCCGAATCTCAAAAAGAGGCTTCCGATGACAACGCGGATGACGTCGACACCGCCGCTGTCGTTTCTTCAGCAAAAGTTGAAACCGCGGAAGCCGAAGTTGTCGAGGAGCCTAAAAAGAGACGCGGAAGACCGCCGAAAGTTAAAGTTGAAAATGAAGAGTAATTCTCTTCATTCTTTTTTATTTTCTCTTTTTCTCTTTTTCTCTTTTTATTCTTTTTTGATTTTATTCCTTTTTTTATTTTTATTTTTATTTTTATTTTTTTTGAAAAGCCCGGCATTTTTTTGCTAAAGAACGCGCGCCAAACAGCGAAAAGATGGTTTGATTTTCTTAGACTTTTCGTGAAAAACGAATCCCGTTTTTTATGATCTTTTTTTGAAAAACGCAATAACCGTCAAGACAGAAACGGAGGTGACAGGAAAAATACGAAGAGCGGCTGCCGGAGGAATGTGAACGGCGGCAATTGTGCATTTTCGAAGAAGCATTTGGGTGTATTTTAAAATAATTTAAAATAATTTAAAATAATAGGCGCAAATGCAAACATTAATGGCTGACAAATCTGCAAATGTTGACGTTCACCTTTGCAAATGTTGACGACACCCCTTTGAAAATGCTGACCGCCCACTCCTCGGCAAACGCAAACCCTCAACAAAAAACAGAATGCCGTTTTTTACAATAAAATAAAAACGGCATCGCCGCAAAAACGCGCGCGTGTAAACAGTAAAAACAGAAATTTCTTTTTAAGAATTTTGAAATGAAAAACAGATTGTATCTCTCTCGTCCTTTTTTGGTTCAATCCGGAATCTTGTTTTTTTTGCTTGCACCCTTCATAAAAAATCGAAAATAAGCGGTCGTATTTGGGATTTTCAAACATTCTTCAAATACAGCCTGAAAAAGTTTTTTCGCGGATACCCTATCTATTTTCAAAAGGATTGCGATGAAAAAATAAAATTATACACTTCGTGATTGAAGGCAGGAAAGGTTTTGACGGGTATTTTGCAGTATTAATAAAAAAATAATAAAAGTTATACTAAAAATTTTTAAAAAATGATATATCGAATAAAATGTTAAAAATTAAATATTAATACCATTTCTACTCCTCATATAAATTTTTCAAGTTTATTCATTTCACTTTTATTTTTTAACATATTCGTTGTAATGAATTCTTTCTTTTTTAAATCTATCAACCGCCTCAGGTTTATTTTCCGGATATCCGATGATTATAAAAGAGTAAGGGATTATGTTTTTCGGCAATTCAAACATTTTAATAAATCCGCCCATTCGTTCTTCTCGCGGGTAAACGCCCGTCCAAACGGCACCGATTCCGGAGGCGTGAAGGGAAAGCAAAAGATTTTGCGTGGCCGCGCCCAAATCTTGCGGGAAAAATCCTTCGGCGGTTTCATAGTCTTTGTTAAAGCAAATTAAAACGCCGGCGCTCGCGTTTTTTACCATCGCCGCGTGCGGGCTGAATGTCGGAATTTCGTTTAAGAGCTCCTTTTTATTGATGATAATAAATTCCCACGGCTGCTGATTTCTGGCGGACGGCGCAAACATCGCCGCTTTGACGGCTTCTTCAATCCGTTCTATCGGGACGGTTTTGTCTTGATATTTTCGAACGCTTCTGCGTGTGTATAAAGCTTCATTTAAATCCATAATTGATCTTCTTTTAATTTTTATCTTTTTTATAATCTTTATATTCTTTTTATATAACCTTTATATAATTATTATATAATCTTTATAGTTGATTTCTATTTGACAACAAACTTTAAAAAGAATCCGTCTCTTTATGAGATGTTGTTTTTTAAAACAATCGTTTTTAAAATATTTTTTATTTCATTTTTCATCATGCGAAGGTAGCCGAGTGGTCAAAGGCGGCAGGTTCAGGGCCTGTTCATGTAGATGTTCGCGGGTTCGACTCCCGTCCTTCGCATATTTCATCTCTTTCTTATTTCATCTCTCTTTCTTATTTCATCTCTTTTTCTTATTTCATATCTTATCCTTAATTTCTTACCATTTTTTTCATTCTTTTATTTCAACTTTCTCGTTTCTGATTCTTTAATTCTTCTTTTTAATTTTTATTGAATTATCGGCTCATAGGTATACTTTTTGGAAAATCCGGATAATCGGCTGATGGTTTCTATTAATTCGTCGCAATATGTTTCATAATCTATTTTTTGAGAAATTTGCGTGTCCATGGAGTAGCCGCGAACGGCTCCGTTTATGATGATGGCAAGAGAGGCGGGGTCCATTTCTAAAAAACCGCCTTTGGTTTGAATGGCTTTTATAATTTTTTCCAATAAATCCGTTTCATCATTTCCGAAAAGTTTGTAATAGGGAATATCGGCTTCGTTTTTTGCGTTATATATGATTTCCATTAAAGCGTCGTTTTCCAAACGATGTTCCGTTGAGTAAGCGAGAGCGGCCCTGACATATATGTAAAGCATTTCCAAAGGGGTTTGTGCTTGAGCCACTTTCTCATGAATGAAATCTTCCTGTTTTTTAAGCAATGAAACACGCAACGTTTCAATCAATTCTTTTTTTGTCGGAAAATAATATGAAATTAAAGCGGTGCTTATATCGGCGTGTTTCGCGATTTTAGCCAAACTGGTGTCGACGTATCCGAATTCGATTAATGCCAGTGAGGCGGAATCTAAAATTTGTTCTTTTCTCAAATCCGCAATAATCGACTTTTGAGAATATTTATTCCCTTTCTTTTTTTTAGAGGTGTTTTTTTCTTCAAAACCCTTTGAATTTATGCCGCTCATTTTAATCTTCCCTATTTCGGTTCTTTTATTGTCGTTTTTCTTTTTTTTGATTTCTCATTTAATAATTTGATTAACTTCATTGTTTATTAAAATGTTATTTAATTATTTAAATTTGCGTTCAAAAATTTCATTTATTTTTATTCCTATTTTTTTATTTTTTTAAAAAAAGCATATTTTGAATCCAAAATTTTAATTAAAAGAAGAACCTTTTTCATTTCGTTTGATAAATATGGTTTATTTCATTTTTTTGAAACGTTCTTCATTTATTCTTTCTTTTCATAATCGGTCGTGTTATTTTTGAAAAAAGAAATTCGCCGGCGTTTACGCGATTGTCGAAATCAATTGTCGGAAGATGAAATCATAACAAAAAGCCGGTGTATCACAAACACATTAATCCAATCGGAACTTTTTAAAAAAAGCGGCTCCTTATTCGCGTATTTGGAAACGCAAAACGAAGTTTTAACCCGCCCTTTGATTGAGCATTGTTTTCGAATCGGAAAACCCGTCTATGTTCCGGTCACGCAAAAAAATGAGATTTTTTTTACGCGGCTGAATGACTTTTCAAATCTGGTCGAGGCGGATTTTGGAATTCTTGAGCCGAAAAATCCGATTGCGGAAGAACCCGATGAAAACTCTTTATTTATCATTCCCGGAGTCGGATTTGATCAATTCGGTACACGCCTCGGATATGGGGCCGGTTTTTATGATCGTTATTTGTACCGCCGCGAAGCCCTCAGTTTTGTCGGCGTTTGTTTTGAAATTCAATTGGCTGATAAACTTCCAAAGGAAGAGACGGATGTTTTAATGGATTCCGTTTTAACGGAAAAAAGATGGCTTATTGTCGATAAAAAGAATCGGGAGCTTTAAATATTCTAATTCGATATCATTTGCAAGTGAGACATTATGTTGTTTATGTTCTCTTACTTTTTCTTTCTATTTTTGTTAATTATTTCCGGTCGAATACCTACGCTTCCACTCCAAATTCTATCATATTTAATCCGCTCTTCGGTCTCACTTTTTTACAATACTTTTATATACTATCATGAATTTATATAGCTTTACACAGAGTAACATTTAGCATAAACTAGAGGGTTAAATTCAAAAATATAATTTGATATTTTAGCTTTCCGGATGCTAGGTTTTGCTTAATTTCAAGTTGCCGTTTATGATTTTTGCACCGTTTGGCGCCGCAACTGAAATTATCAAAATTATTTACCAACGCCACAAATCAATAAATCAAATGTTACTTGAGAGATTTGACTCATGAATGGATTTCATGAATGAATTGATATTCCCTAAACGAATGATTCAACATCTCTTCAAAAACGCACCCCTCATTTCACACATCAATTCAAAGAAGGTTTTCGCAAATGCAGTCCATCATTCAAGAAGCATTAAAATATGCCGAACAGGAAAAATCCGTTTCACACGCCGATGGCGACGGAGGATTTGACGATTTTGGTCAGCCTCGTATCGTTATTGTCGGATGCGGCGGCGCCGGAAATAATACCATTAAACGCCTTTACAACATGGGTATCGAAAACGCCGAAACAATTTGTATCAATACGGACAAGCAAGATCTTGACAGAACCCGCGCCGACAAAAAAATCTTGATTGGTAAGACTTTGACAAGAGGTCTCGGTGCCGGCGGCTATCCGGAAATCGGAAGAAAAGCGGCCGAACTCGCGCGCGGAACTCTCGAATCTGTTTTAAAAGACGCCGATCTCGTTTTCGTCACGGCCGGCATGGGCGGCGGAACGGGTACGGGCGTTGCTCCGGTCGTTGCGGAAGTTGCCAAAGAGCAAGGCGCAATCGTCATCGGTATGGTTTCCAGCCCGTTTAAAGTGGAAGGATCCCGCTCTCAAAAAGCGCAAGACGGCATTGAAGCTTTAAAGAAAGCCGCAGATACCGTCGTTATTTTGGACAATCAAAGACTTTTGGCGCACGTTCCGAATCTTCCGATTGACCAAGCTCTTTCCGTTATGGATCAATTAATCGCGGAAACCGTTAAAGGCATCACGGAAACGATTACGGATTATTCTCTCATTAATCTTGACTACGCCGACGTTCGCGCGACGATGGGTTGCGGCGGAATTGCCGTTATGATGATTGGGGAGTCCAAAAATCAAAACAAAAGCCAAGAAGTCGTTAAAGCCGCTTTGAACCACCCGCTTCTCGACGTCGATTACCGCGGCGCGACCGGCTGTTTGATTCACATCACGGGCGGCCCGGACATGAGTCTTCAAGAAGCCATGGAAATCGGCGAACAATTGACTTATGAAATTTCAAGCGACGCCAAAGTGACAATCGGCGCGCGCGTCCTTGAAGAATACGAAGGTCGCGTCCGCGTGATGGCGATTATGACCGGCGTTCAGCAAAGAGTCGGAAATTACGCTTCCAACAACACGACTATGAACACGGCTTCTATTAAAAACAAAGAAGCAAGCCTGTCTTCTTCTCGAAACAACATCATTGATTTCATTTAAAAAATGTAAGTTGATTCTTTCACTTACTTTTTTATTCCTTTTTATTTTTATTTTATCTTTATATTTTTCATTTTAATTGTTCTCTTTTTATTTTTTCAATAAAATCAAAATGCGGCGCGAAGAGCAAATCCTCAAACGCACGCCAAACAGCGAAAACAACTTCATTTTTGATCAGATGTGAAAACAAGCGTCGGTCTTCTTGATTGCATTTGAAACGTTTTTGTGTTTCTTTTTGTGTTTTTTGTGTTTCTTTTTGTGTTTTTGTGTTTGATTTTTTATTTCTGTTTGAAAAGTTTATCTATCTCTTTTTCGTTTAAGGACTATTATGAAAATACTCGTTGTTACCGGACTTTTGGCAAAGGAGGCCGTTTTTAAATCCGTCGGCGATTCCGCGGATGTGTTGGTTTTGCCGTATTCGGTCGCCGCTTTGATTACGCCGCAAAAACTTCTGTCCGGATTTTTAAATTCCGAGTTTTCCAATCGTCAATACGATGCCGTTTTGGTTTCGGGTTTTTCAAAATTTAATTTCTCAAACGTTGAAAAAGAAATCGGCTGTCCGGTATATTTGGGACCCAAACACGCCGTTGATTTAAAATCGGCATTATCGGCTCTTTCGTTTTCAAAAACAGTTCCGGCATGCGAATTGATTCAATCTCGTAAAAAAGAAGAAGCGTAGCTCTTTTTAAACGAATTTGAAAAAACTCATGCCGGCGTTTTTCAAATCGGCTCCGTTTCAATAGGCGGCGCTTCTCGAATGAAAATTTTAGCGGAAATCATTGCCGCCGAATCCCTCTCCCAAAAAGAACTTCATTCTCAAATTAAATATTTAATTGATGAAGGCGCGGATTTAATCGACCTCGGCTTTTCGCCCGACGCGGATGAAACCCTTGTTTCTTCAACCATCGCTTTTGCCAAATCCGTTTGTCCCGTTCCGATCAGCATTGATTCGGGCGATTTTTCTCAAATCCGAGCCGGTATTTTGGCCGGCGTTGATTTGGTTTTAAGTTTGGACGGCGCCCTTTTAGACCAAATGGCTCATTCTTTTTCTTATCCCGACTCCGTTTTGAAATCCGTTTCCTTCGTCATCCTCCCGGATTCCTCTCCCAACGAAAACAATTTGGAATCCTTGTCCAAAAATATTTTAAAAGCAAAACAACTCGGTTTGACAAAAATTATGGCCGACCCGATTTTATCTCCGCCCGGCCGTAATCTTTTTCTTTCGATGAAAAATTATTACGATTTCCATCAGTCTCATCCGGAAATTCCGATTCTTTTTGGAGCCGGAAACGTGACCGAATTGTTTGACGCGGATTCCGTTGGCATGAACGCTCTTTTAACCGAATTGGCGGATGAATTCGGCGCCTCTTTATTATTCACGCCGAATGCCAGCGATAAAGGAAAAGGCTCCGTTTATGAATTGAAAACGGCGTCTGAAATGATGCTTCTTTCAAAAAACCGCGCGTCGTCCCCCAAAGATTTGGGCATTGATTTGTTGCTCTTTAAAGAAAAAAGGAAACGCTCCGATTTTAATTTGGATTTGATTTTTAAATCCGAAGCTTTTTCGGACCTTCATTTGCGCGATGAAAACAAAACATCAAAACCTAAAACATTAAAACCGGTTCATTTTCAAATTTCTTCTGAAAATCAGGATTTCGCTTCAAAAAATCTCGCTCCTCTTCCTCAAATTATATTATCCGGTTCATTGCATCCCGATTTTTCATCCGACACGAAATGGGGATGGAAATCCGATCCTTCCGGAAATTTTTTAATCGGGCTTGTTCCCGTTTCCGATTTGATTGAATTTTTATCTTCTTCTTTTTCATCAGAGGTTGATTCCGGTTTTAATTCCGAGTTTAATTCCGGTTTTAATTTCTGTTTTGGATTTGATTCCGTTTCGGATTTCAATTCTTCTCTTTTAAAATTAAATGAAATCAAAACCCCGGGCAAACGCGTTATTGTCGCCGCTCATCAAAAAGCCGTCGTCATCGGGATTGATTCGGCATTTATGTTTGAATCCGTTTTAAACCTGAATTTGATTTCCGAGTTGAGCCATGCCGGCTATCTGGGCAGAGAACTTCAAAAAGCGGAAATCGCTCTTTATTTTGGGAGAAGTTTTTCTCAAGACGATGATTTTTAATCCTTTTTTCATTTTTGGATTCTTATCGGTAATATATTAATAATTTGAAATACACTTATATTTTTTAGGTTTAAACTATTTTCAGGTGAATCCCTATGAGAATTAACAGTGATGATAAGATCCGGATTTTCGGTGTTCTTGCGGAAAGATATTTTAAAGATAATCAGTGGAGCTTTTATTCTGTTGATAAAGAATCGGAGCGCATTTTAAAAATTGCGGAAGACATTAACGGGCAGCACAATGCTTATCCGAGCATTACGCGGGATTGGTACGTTCAAAACGGCGGCTCGCGCTCCGTTCATTTGACCGATTCTTGGGACGAACTCAAAACGGTCGTCGGCTTTTTGAAAAACTTCCCGAATTATTTCGATTATTTTGTCGACACCGGCGAAATGAAAGCGTTCTGTATTTTAAGCGACACAAAAGAACTGGCGCCGGAACGCATTGAAGTCATTTTAAAAGCGCAGGAAGCCGGTATTCGCACCCTCGTCTTTTTGGCAAATGTCCCGAGCGAAATTGAGGCCAGCGTTCTTCAAATCAGAAAAAGCGAGTGCTGATCTTTTTATTTAATATTTTTTTATTTTTACTTGTTATTTTCTTTTTTTATTTTTACTTGTTATTTTCTTTTTTTATTT
>Ga0265295_1003525_pt1 | contig 22652 bp, 15 predicted proteins | sample Munlansysbiofilm_FD_192503 | JGI IMG/M metagenome (GOLD analysis project Ga0265295, IMG submission 192503) | Leachate microbial communities from a municipal landfill in Southern Ontario, Canada - Methane capture system biofilm | ecosystem: Engineered > Solid waste > Landfill > Unclassified ...
TCGCTTAGCTGGTATTGATGTAGATGTATTCACGGCACTTAATTTTGCTTTTGTTAGCGAAGGTGTTGTGGTGCGTTTGGGTGCTAACCAAAAGGTGAATAAACCGTTGTTAGTGACCTACCTTTCAACTGCGACTGAAGAAGAAGTTATGTCGCACCCACGCATTTTAATTGCCGCTGGTGCAAGCAGTGAGCTGCAATTAATTGAACACTTTATTGGTGCAGACGAAGCTAAAAACTTTACTAACCGTGTGGTTGAAGGGGTAATGGAGCGTAATGCTAAAATCCATCACACCCTTTTACAGCAACCTAGCGATAAAGAATGGTGGGTAGGCCGCATTCAAATAGAGCAAAAGCGAGACAGCCGCTACACCAGTCATCAAATGAATTTGGGCGGCAAGCTAGTGCGTGATGACTTGGTTTGTGATTTAAACGGTGAAGGTGCGGAGTGTGACTTTTCTGGCTTATTGTTTGGTCGTAATCGTCAACACATGGATATTCACACCCTGGTTAACCACAATGCGCCGCTTACCAATAGCTATGAAACTTATAAAACCATTTTAAACGACCGTTCGCAGGGCGTATTTAATAGTAAGGTTATTGTTAAGAAAGATAGCCAAAAAATTCATGCGGTACAGAATAACGCCAACCTTTTGTTAAGCGACCAAGCGCAAATTAATGCCAAGCCTGAATTAGAAATTTATGCTGATGATGTTAAATGTGCCCACGGTGCAACCACGGGTCAGCTAGATTTGGACGCACTTTTCTACCTTATGGCGCGTGGCATAGGCGAAGAAGAAGCGCGAGGTTTGCTCACCTTGGCTTTTGCTAATGAGGTAATAGATAAGCTGGAATTACCAGAAATTTATAACCTAGTTGAAACCACCGTTGCTGGTCAGTTGCCCCATAAAATTGAGCTGGAATTAACCCAATGACTCAGCCACAGCCAGCCTATGACCTAGCCAGCTTAAGAGCAGACTTCCCAATTCTTGCGCGTGAAGTAAATGGCAAGCCTTTGGTGTATTTAGACAATGCCGCAACCAGCCAAAAGCCTTTAGCGGTTATTCAGGCAATGGATGATTATTACCGTAAAACCAACGCTAATATTCACCGTGGTTTGCACACGCTTTCTCAAGAAGCAACGGATGCCCACGAGCTGGCGCGAGAAAAGGTGCAAGGCTTTATTAATGCGGCTTCAAGTAAAGAAATTATTTTTACGCGTGGCACAACAGAAAGCATTAACTTGGTGGCACAAAGCTGGGGTAGGGCAAACTTAAAAGCGGGTGATCAAGTGATCTTGTCGATGCTTGAACACCACGCCAATATCGTGCCTTGGCAAATGCTGCGTGAACAACTAGGCATAGAGTTGGTAGTTATTCCTATCTTGGCCGATGGTAGCTTAGATAGGGAAGCCTTTTATAAGCTGCTAACGCCTAAGGTTAAATTCTTAGCTATTACGCAAGTGTCTAATGCTTTGGGAACAGTTACGCCGCTAGATGAAATCATTCCTGCTGCCCATGCTTTAGGTATTCCTGTCTTGGTCGATGGGGCGCAGGGCGTTCCGCATCAAAAGGTGGATGTGCAAGCCTTGGATGCTGACTTTTATGTTTTCTCTGGGCATAAAATGTACGGCCCAACGGGTATTGGTGTGCTCTATGGTAAAGAAGCTTTGCTAGAAGCCATGCCGCCTTGGCAGGGTGGTGGCGATATGATTGAGCATGTCTCTTTTGAAAAAACCACCTACGCTAAATTGCCGCATAAGTTTGAAGCTGGTACACCGGCCATTGCTGCTGCCATAGGTTTAGGTGCAGCGGTGGATTGGATGTTAAAAGTTGACCCAGATGCCATCGGTGCTTGGGAAAACCAGTTATTAACCTATGCCACCCAGCAGATGAAAGCCGAGTTACCCGGTTTGCGTATTTTGGGCGAAGCCGAAGGTAAGGTGGGTGTTATTTCTTTTGTGCTAGAAGGCGCTCATGCCCAAGACCTAGGCTTACTTACCGATCAGCTAGGTGTTGCCCTGCGTACTGGTCATCACTGCGCTATGCCGGTATTAGAGCACCTAGGCGTAGCGGCTACTGCCCGAGTTTCTTTTGCGGCTTACAATACGTTAGAAGAAGTGGACGTTTTTGTAGCAGCGCTCAAGCGGGTTAGAGAAATGCTGATTTAACCAGCAGGAGTTGTTTATGAGTCAGGTTAACAAAGGCGACAAGCTAAACCTTTTGCGTGAAACGGAAGTTATTTCTGTCCCTTTTGGCTTAACCATTAGTTTGCCTGAAGGTGAAGAAGTCGAGGTTATGCAGGCCAAGGGCAGTACAGTGAGTGTGGGGCATCAAGGTCGTATGTATATGATTGAAGGCATTAACCTAGACGCTTTAGGTATGCCTAGCCTTAAACAACCAGTTTTGCCTAAGGGTGCAACCAATGAGCAGATAATGGATTTTGCTTGGGATCAACTGCGTACTTGTTTTGACCCAGAAATTCCCGTGAATATCGTCGATCTGGGTTTGGTTTATGGCATGAAAATTGTTGATTTAATCGATGGCCGTAAAATGCTCAATATTAAAATGACTTTAACCGCACCCGGTTGTGGTATGGGTGAAGTGATAGCCGCTGACGCAAGGCGCAAGTTGTTAGGCGCTGAGGATTTAAGCTCGGTGAATACTGAAATAGTATTTAACCCACCTTGGTCACGCGAAATGATGTCTGAAGATGCCCAGCTAGAACTGGGTATGTTCTAACTAAAAAAGCCTCTCAAGGTTATATATAGTACCTTGAACTATGTATATTGTGTATTAAGGCAGAGAAATCTGCCTTTTTATTTGACAACAAACACTTTAGCATTGTAGTGTATTGTATGTTTAATGTGTATAAAGGAATGAACCTTGTCATCGGTTAAAGTCAAAGCAACTATCGTAGAAGATAATACTGGCATTAAAAGTCAGCTCCCCATCTTGATCACCGAACAAGGTGAAGTTGGTTCAGTTACCGATTACTTGCTAAAGATGGAAGCTGAGGGTGCTAGTAATGCTTTAATGAATGGTTTTATACAAGCCACTTCTTTGCTCTTGGATTACATGGAAGCCAACAAAGGATTATTTGAAGATCCTAAAATGCTATTCCAAACCTTTGCTAAGCGTCTTTACACAGGCACCATCGGTGAAGATGGTTTAGATCCCTCTGGCTTGTACTGGGTGCCAAGCTCAACTGATAACGTCAATAAACATATTCATCGATTAACGGCATTTACTGATTGGCTGGCTAACAAGCATGGCGCAGAGCCAATGAACCCTTTGCGAGATGCCACACCTCATGAGCAACGCCTTAATTACGCTGCTTGGTATCGAAAAAACCAACATGACTTCCTTGGACATATTGAAGATAAAACCGTTAACAAAACCATCCGTAAAGCTCGCACAATGAAAGGACGCACTCCATTGACGAAAGCCGAAGACGATGCTTTAGCATTCCCAGATAAGCATTGGGAATCATTCTATAAAGATGGTATTGGCGGAGCAAAAGATCCACGAGTTGCGCTGAGAGATAAGCTTATGCTGCTCTTGATGCACGGTGGCGGTTTGCGTGAAAGTGAAGCTATTATGCTGTGGGTGACTGATGTACTTGAAGATCCGTATGACCCTGAAAAAGCGATAGTTCGAATTTACAACGAAGTCGATGGTAAAGCACCCGAAGGTTGGCGTAGTCGCTCAGGGACAAAAACCAGAGAAGCCTATTTACAAGAAAAATACGCTCGTATACCACGCAAACGAATGAAAGGCACGGCATACGTTGGCTGGAAAACAAGAGTTGTAGACCATCGAGATAACTACATACAAGTTCAGTGGTTTCCAACGGATTATGGCAAGGTTTTTATGTCACTGTGGAAGAGCTACCAAAAATATCGAGCCAGTATTGACTGCCATCACCCCTATGCGTTCATTTCATTCCATCACAGCGCCCTTGGAAACCCATACACTTTGAATGCGTTTCACCAAAGCTATGCGGCGGGATTAAGGCGCATTGGCTTAGAGCCAAACAAATCGGAAGGGTTAAACCCGCACGGTCATCGTCATAGTTATGGCAGACGCTTAGAGCGTTCAGGACTTAACCCGTTGGTGATACGACGATGTATGCACCATAAATCACTGGAGTCTCAAGTTCCCTACACAGGTAAAGGGCAGCAGGAAATCTCCGATGAACTCAACAAGGCCACGCTACAACTGGCAAATCCTGAGTCCAAAGTCAAAGCGCTCGACTGGAAAGAGTTGGTCGAGCATGGTTTTGACGATATTGACCCGCAAGGCTATTTCACAGGCAAGCATCCGAAATTACGAGGTAAATAATGGCAAAAAAAGTCAAGAAACATGACGGGCGCTCATCGGACTTAACGTTTAAATGGATGCTCACCACCCTTGGCCCTGAGTGGCAGCAATGGCAGGAATTAGCCGCTGAGTGGATGGCGACACAGCATGCGGGAGTTGACCACAAGCTTTCCGCGTTGAGCCGTTTTTTTGAGTCCTACCTGTTGGAGTACGCTCCCTATGCAGCTGATATTGGTCTGTTTTTCAAGGGCTACAATGGCCATATCTGCTCCACTGAAGAGCTAGAAGCTACTGTGAGAAAAACTCTTAACTCCCCCGATGAAGTATTAAAATCTATCAACCACCCCTGTGACTTCATTAATTACGTCATTGAGCATCATCTATCTGAAGAAAATGATAGCGGCAACTTAATACCACTGGTTCGCAATCCGCTGAACAAAATTAAGAAGCAATCCTCACACACTGAAACCGTGCGCAACCCACTTCCGTATCGTTACATCCAAGACCTGCGCCAAATTCTGTGTCCATTGCCAGATAAAGCGGAGCTGACGGTGATTGAGCAAAACCTACCACAAGGCGAGTCGTTACTGCCTAGCTATCACTACCGACATTTCAAGCATTGGACATGGGCACAAGAGCAGACAGGGCAACGCAAAACAGGTAAAAGTGGCGATTGGTTTGAAGTTGAGCCTGACTTGATTGATAAAACCGACCCCGATTGCGTGTGGCGCACTAAAGAAGTGACTCGCAAAGGTAATAAAATCACCGTTCATCAAATCTGGTCGCCCGTCAAAGCGATGGTGATTTTCATGAAGCTCCACCTACCACTGCGTACCTATCAAGTGCGTATGTTAGACAGTGGTGAAGCGGATACGTGGCGTTATGAAAGCGGTCATTGGAAGCTCAATGACAAGCATGACTTTGCGCTCGGTAGCGAAAAACGCCCTTTTGGTAAAGGCATCTTTCGCCGTATCCATGACACCATGACAGGCCAGTATTCCACAGGTTTGTATATCAACACCAACAAAACCGCCGACCAGAATAAAGATGAACTAGAACGCGGCTACATCATCCCTTGGCAGAATGAAGAAGTATTATATTGGCTGGAAAAACTGCGTAACTGGCAAGAGAAATACAACCCAATAGCTAACCCTACCGACTGTGCTGCATTGCTTAACAAGCACATTGGGGCGAGAAAATCAGACAAGCAGTTAGAGAGCATGGGTGAAATCGCCTTTCTGTTTCGTGATGCATCAGCAAATGGTGAGGATAAATACAAGCCAGTCCAAGATATATCTACTGCGTTTTTATGGTATAGACTCCTATTGGCATTAGAAAATCACCTCGCAGAGCAAGGTAATACGCTTGATAATGGAGAGCGACTTAAACTGGTTGTGGATTACCCAGAAGACACTCCAGAAAATGCTAAGGTTGCCACAAATTTCCCCCTGCACAGTTTGCGAGTCTCACTCATCACGGCATATACGATGGACACGCAATTGCCACTGCCTGTTATATCTAAGCTGCTAGCAGGTCATACACGCCTATTAATGACCATCTATTACAACAAAATCACCCCGTCCGTGATGGCGGAAAAAATGAGTGAAGCCGAATGGGAGCTTGAGGGTAAAGCCAAGCAGTCAGTGCGCAACTTCCTCAAAGATGCCTCACTAGCGCAAATTCAATGCAAAATGGTCTACCACAAAGAAGACAGTATTCAGGCAGCACTGGTTAACCGTAATCCCATTGGCTGGGAAGAACGAGCAACAGGTATTTGTTTAGTGGGTGGTAACACCGTCAAATCGGATGAAGTCAGTACGCTGGGCGGGTGCTGGAACGGTGGTGAGTTGACTAAAGATGCAAGTACTGCCGCTCAGCGTATCTATAGCAGCGTGCCGCATGGCCCTGAAAACTGCATTCGTTGCCGTTGGTTTATTACTGAGGCGCGATACCTGCCAGCGCTTAATGCTCAGTTTAATCAACTCAGTTACAAGGCGCACCAAGCGGCTAACCTATCGGTTGAAATCGAAGGTGAGCTAGAAGCACTCAAAGACGAGCAGTTCTTCTGTGAAGAGCAAGGTAAACCCTTCACCAAACACAGTGAGCTACAGACGCTGCAACGCCGCCATGAGAAGCAGCAAGTCGAAGCGGATGAGTACGCAAAAGACTGGATAGCGTGCTTCGAGCTAATCTGCAAAATCATTCGTGTCGAGGAAGCCAGAAATGAGGATGACACCAAAGATAAGCTGATTGCCGTGGGTGCGGAGCAAGATATCAGCTACGCCTTGAAGTTTATCGAAACCGACTCAGAGCTTTTACACCTCTCCTTGCTATGTGACGATGCCGAATTCTTCCCTGACTTGCAGGATGAACTTCGTAAAACGCCCGCTATTGAAAAGCGCTCCCGCCAACTTAGTCGTGCTCTGATAAAGAAAGGCTTTGAGCCTATCTTTATGGAAATGGATGAGAAACAGCAGCTAATCGCTGGTAATGCCATGCTACGCCAAATGGCAAAGATAGCCGACCCTGACGATAAAATGGAAGGCTACCGTAAAGTGGCTAATTACATCGAAGCGGGTGAATACCTTGAAGAAAACAAACTATTTAGTGCAGGCATGAGTGCGCTCACTGGTAAAGCATTGCACCTAGAAAATCTCACCCAACCTGCGCTCTTGGAGGGTTAATGGACATTAATATTGATATCATCTTGGCTGACTTAAAAGACGACAAAGTGCCAAGAACCCAAAAAAACCTAGATAAGCTTAACGACATCCTGAAAGCCTATGTAGAATCGGGGCAGCGTGATTTCTCCATTACACAAATGGGGCGAGTATCAGCAGCAGAGGGTGGCCCAGGTTACGAAGCGTTACGAGCAACCAAAAACAAGCACTACCGCACCTTGATTGAAGCATGGGCAGCAAAGTGCAAAACAACCACCAAAAAGCCGTTATCGCCAACCTCACGCTCTAAGTCTGTTCCACAGGATAATAAACTGCTTGAGCGTATTCCAGACACTGCGGTACGGGCTTTGTTTGGTCAGATTATTGCCGAGCGCAACCGTTATCGCAAAGAGGTTAATCTGCTAAAACAGCACGCGAATATTACCATTGATAAGCGTCCTGTACGTCAGTTTGATGCAAGCGCAGAGCCGAGTGTTGAAGTCTTGCCTTCACTATCTGGCATCTTGACCGAATCCGAGAAGAAAGCCTTAGCCTACGCTATCTCTGACGAATGTATGGAAAAACATAACTGGCAAACCACACAAGCTGGCCAAGTAAAAGACATGGAATACAACATAGAAATATTCCCTAGAGGCTTTGCGACAGGTCTACGCAAGTTGTTAGGTGAGGTAGATGATTAATGGCGAACGGTCAGCAAAGAGCGCAGCAAAACCTCGAAGCATTTGAAGTATGGCAAGCCACTCAAACTGATGATGACTTTAAGCAGATCGCCTTTAAAGGCAAGCTCAACCGCATCGAAGTAGCAAAAGGGGTCGGTTGCGGCAAGTCTGCCCTTAACCAAAATCCAGCGCTTAGAAAAGCGCTCAAGGCATTAGAAGACAAACTGCGTGATAAAGGTATACTCCCGCCACTGACCGAATCTGCAAGGAACAATGCTGACAAACCAAAGCAATACGACAACACGGCTAATCGCAAGCTGCTCGACTCAAAACGAGTATCGACCTTAGAGGCTGAAAACATTGAGCTAAAAGCCAAAGTTAAAGAGCTGGAAGGTAAACTAGAGCGGTTTGGCGAACTGAATGAAACCTTGTCAGAAATGGGGTTCATGCCACGATGAATGTTGCACTCCATCAAGACCAAATGCGTGTCACGAGTATTGCTTACAGCTCTACCAAAATGGTGATATTCAGTGGCGTGCCACTGAAAAAAAACTCATACAAAACTAACAGTGGCAAGTATTACGTCACCATCAAAGCTGATCCAGATGCCATCCCCGTTCAACCAGCCCTCGGCCAACACTGGTCGGTTAAAGGCCATCGTTTAATAGAAGAAATGGAAACGGGTGATTACGTGATGCAGCAGCATACCTATGAATCACCAGAACACATCGAATGCAGCCTGCCAGAAACGGGTGAACAGCTTATTCGCTTTATTGCCAGAGAAAGTGATTTCAAAGGTATCGGTGAAAGTAAAGCTAGAGCACTCTGGGAACTGTTAGGAAAGGATTTTCACCCAACGGTTGGAAAAGACACTCGTGAATCAAGAGAGCGCCTTAGAAGTGTCCTGAGTGAAGATTCTATCAATGCGTTATTTGAAGGTTACGCCAAATATAAAAATCTGGCCTACTGCAACTGGATGACCGAACACAAGATACCAGCAAGTATTCAGCAGCGCTTATTGAAGCATCATGGAGAAGAGTCCATTGAGGCTATTAAACAAAATCCGTATGTCCTTATTGGGTTTGGGATGTCGTTTACGGATGTCGATAAACTGGTTAATTTTGACCAGTTTAAGATCACAGCTTGTGATCACCGCAGACTAAGTGCCGCACTTGAAACCGCGATTCGCAAAGAGATTGAGAAAGGCCACACCTATACAACTCAAGCGTGCTTACGCCCATACCTAACCAAATTGCTCAAAGATAAGGAACTGGTGACGGAAGCGTTTAAAGCAGGTCACAACAAAGCGCAATACATCCTAAACCCCGACACTGGCTCTTATCATCCAACTGCCCAGTTGTTGATGGAAAATGTCGTTGCCAAACGACTTAAAGCACTAGCTAATCAAAACAACCTTTATGACGAAGTTGCAAATTCTGCGTATTGCTCTGCGGCTGCGGAGCTTCCCTACGATTTAACCCGTAAACAAATCGAAGCTGTCACAACGTGTCTGGATAACTCGGTAAGCTGTATTACGGGCGGCGCTGGAACAGGCAAGACCACGGTACTCAGAACGGCTCTTAGGGCTTACCATCAACTCGGATTTGAAATACACGCCGTGGCGCTCAGTGGTCGCGCTGCAATGAGGCTTCATGAATCAATCGGTTTTGTGACATCAACCATTGCCAAATTGCTGCGCGAAGACCCCATAGAACCCAGTGCCGAGAAAACAAATCACCTATTAGTGATTGATGAATCGAGTATGATTGACTTACCGACCATGTATCGCCTTGTTAATCACACTCATCCCTCTGTACGATTGATATTTACTGGCGACCCTGACCAACTTCCACCCATCGGCTGCGGCAAGGTGTTGGCAGACATCGTTGAAGCGAAAACGGTGGCTAATACCATGCTAGATATCGTCAAGAGACAGGAAGGTTCAACGGGTATCCCCGAATACTCAAAACTCATCAATCAAGGTGTGATGCCTGACCAATTAAGCACAGGTGCAATACACTTTCACGAAACCAGTAAAACAGACATTGCCAAAGTCTGTTGCGAACTTTACCAAGAATCTCCTGAAAGCAGTCGTGTCATGGCTCCAACCAAGGCGCTCGTAACAGAAATCAATAAACTCATCCAGCAAGCGGTCAACCCAAACAGTGACAGCCTTGAGTTTGAAATTAATGGTGACAAGTTCTTTTTGCCACTTCGCATGAATGATGAGGTGTTATTTACGCAGAATCATTACGACAAAGGCATTCAGAACGGCTCACTTGGTATGCTAACCAACGCCAAACCTTCTGGTGATAGTTACGGTGAAGTGACGCTAGATACAGGTGAAAAGGTCGAGATAACACAATCCGTTCTCGACTGCATGGAGTTGGGTTACGCAATCACCCTACATAAAGCTCAAGGGTCACAGTTTCCACGCATCATCATCGCTCTGCAAAATGGAAGAATAGTAGATAGAGCATGGCTCTATACGGCAATCACGAGAGCTGAAAGTGAAATCCATATCGTTGGTAGTAGCGATGATATGAAGCAGATCACCGAGGCACCTAGTCACTCTCACAAGCGGAATAGCTATCTGAAAGAGCTGCTGGGTTAGCAGTTTCAAACTCGTTTTTGCCCCATTATTAGTTTCACCAAAGCCCTACCAGTGAAGTAGTAAGTTTCCCTACTTTGCATAAATACTTATTTGTCGAAATCTGATACAACACTACAGTTTTGCTACGATATTTGATATTGTGGCAAAAACGATTATTGAGTGAGTCAGAATGATTTCAGGGTTAAATGGTGGAAACTGCATTCTTAGCTCTATGGCGAAAGAAAGAGTTAAGAGTGGCATTCTAGATCAGGCGCAAGTCGTGGGTTGCAAAGGTGAATACACGGTCGTATTTAACGGTATGGAGTGGAAAGGTGAGCCGCTTGTGCTGAGTAGCTCAAGGCAGCCTTATGAGGCTCGTATCTTCAAGAGCTTAGACGGTGCTATCGCTGAGTTATTGCGTATTGGGCTTACAGAAGCATCTATTAAAATTACAGCTAAATCAGACAACGATTAATCACAAATCATTGAATTTGGAACAAAGATGAACATTAAAGAAGAGACAGTATATTCCAACGTTGAGACAGCCAATAGCAAGCAGCTTGCTATTCTCAAGAAACACTTCCCAAATTGCTTTGATCGTGATGGTAATTTCATTCAAGAGCGAATGCTTGAAGTTGTCAATGACAATGAAGTTGAACTGTCTAAAGAAAGCTATTCGTTGAACTGGTTAGGTAAGTCATACTCTCGTTTACTGGCGAATTTACCGCCTAAAACTCTGATTAACGCTGATGTAAATCATAACGCTCAAGATCAGCATAAAGAAAGCAACAATTTGCTTATCAAAGGTGACAATCTCGAAGTGCTTAAGCACTTGGCTAATGCTTATAGCGAGAAGGTCAAGATGATCTATATTGACCCACCATATAACACAGGTAAGGATGGGTTTACTTACAATGATGATCGTAAATTCACAAAAGAGCAACTATCAGAACTTGCTGCTATTGATATAGAAGAAGCCGAACGTATTTTGAGCTTTTCGGATAAAGGAGCGAGTAGCCATAGTGCTTGGCTGACTTTTATGTTCCCACGTTTGTATGTTGCTAGGGAACTACTAGCTAGCAGTGGTGTTATTTTCGTTTCTCTAGATGACAACGAATCATCTCAGCTTAGAATTTTGTGTGATGAGATTTTTGGTGAGCAAAATTTCTTAGGTAATGTGATTTGGAAAAACGTTACAGATAATAACCCAACTAATATTGCGATAGAGCACGAGTACATTATCGCTTATGCAAAAGATAAAAACCAAGTCGCTACCAAATGGAAGAGTAACCTATCTGATATTAAAGATGCACTTATAAGAGTTGGTTCGGAGCTAATAAATCAGTATCAGGATCCAAACGAGCTTCAAGCTGCTTACACAAAGTGGTTTAAAGAAAACAAGTTTCAACTAGGGCCGCTTGATAGATATAAATTTATTGATCAAGGTGGTGTTTACACAGGTAGCCAGAGTGTTCATAACCCAGGCAAAGATGGTTATAGGTATGACGTTCTTCATCCAGTGACAAAACTTCCTTGTAAGCAACCTTTGATGGGGTATCGCTTCAAAGAAGAAACAATGAGAAAGCTTGTTGAAGAAGATAAAATTATCTACGGACAGGATCATAATAAAATTGTTGAGCTGAAGTTGTATGCATCTGAATTTGAAGAAAAATTTTCTAGTGTCATAGAATTGGATGGTCGTTTAGGTGCAAACCAGCTGCGTGAATTGTTCCCTGAAATGAAGAAAGCATTTACTAACCCTAAACCAACTCAACTACTAGAAAAGCTCATTTCATACGTATGTGAAGGCGATGAACTTATCCTCGATTTCTTTGCAGGGTCAGGAACAACAGCTAATGCTGTTCTTAACTTAAACAAAAATGAAGGAACAGAGTACCAGTTTGTAACTGTACAATTGCCTGAACCGTCAAAAGCTGGCTCTGAACCGCTGGCTAAAGGGTATGAGACAGTATTTGATTTAACTAGGGAAAGGCTGATTAGGGCTTGCGGAGGTGCTAAAAACAAGGGCTTTAAGGTTTTTGAAATTAAAGAAGATTTTCGAGTTGAAGAGGACGAAAAAGAGCTAGAGTTAGTTAACCTAACAATGTTTGATGATGTTTTACTTACTGAGGAGCAGTATTACACCTTACTCACTACTTGGGCTTTGTATGATGGTAGCGAGTTAACGACTCCTATTGTCGATATTGATCTCGATGGATATACGGCACACCTATGTGATAGACGCTTGTATATGATTGCTCCAGACTTTAGCAGCAATGCGCTCAAAGCTTTACTTCACAAACTTGATGATACGGATGACAAAGATTTTGACCCAAACAAGATTGTTTATTACGCCAACAACTTTGACAGCGTTAAGCAGTTGGAGTTGAACGAAGCACTGAAGAGCTATGCAAATAAGAAATCTATCGAGATTGATGTGGTGGTACGTAACTGATGAGCAAAGGATTTACTTTTGAAAAGAATCTGCCGCACCAAAAAGCAGGTGTTGATGCAGTCCTTAGTATGTTTATCGGGGCAGAGCCGCAGTTAGATGATGATCATAGTGTGCGTCTATTAGTTAATCCTGAGTTGGTTATTACAAAACAGCAGCGACGTACAAACATCAAAGCCATTCACGAGTTTAATGGTATTGAACACAACAAAAAATATTACAATGAGAATAGTAACGTTATTGATGTGTCGATGGAAACGGGGACAGGTAAGACCTACACCTATACCAAAACGATGTTCGAGCTAAACAAAGCTTTTGGTATCAATAAATTCATCATCATTGTACCAACGCTTTCGATTAAAGCAGGTACGGTGAACTTTCTTAAAAGTGATGCGCTTAAAGAACACTTTAGAGAGACAGAGCGTGAACTTAAAACGTATATTGTTGAAAGTAAAAAATCGTCTAAGAAAAACACCAAATCGTTTATGCCTCAAGCGATTCACGATTTTGTAGAAGCCAATAATTACAACAAAAAATACATTCACGTAATGGTGATTAACTCAGGGATGGTTAACTCCCCATCTTTGACGGAAGTATATGACCGTGGCTTATTGGATAACAGGTACAACACACCGATTGAAGCAATTGGTGCCGTCAAGCCATTCGTTATAATTGATGAGCCTCATAAGTTTCCTAAAGCAAAGACAACGTGGAATAACATTGAAAAATTCAATGCTCAAAGCATTATCCGCTACGGTGCAACGTTTAACGAGGATTACGAAAATCTTGTCTATCGTTTAACGGCCGTTGACGCATTTAATGATGATCTCGTTAAAGGCATTAATACCTTTATTGAGGAGATGGTCGGTGATGATGTTGCTAGCTTGACGCTCAAAAAATCGACCACAAAAGAGGCAAGCTTTGAGTTAAATGAAAACGGTACAAAGAGCACCATCAAAGTTGGTAAAGGTGAATCATTAGCGAAGGCTCACACTGAAATTCACGACCTATACGTTGAGTCGATGAACACAAAAATGATCGTTCTGAGTAATGGTGTTGAGCTTAAAGTTAATGAATCAATCAACCCATATTCATACTCAGATACGCTTGAAGATAATATGATGCGTAGGGCGATTAAAGAGCATTTCAAAGTTGAGAGAGAAATGCTCACACAACGTCCAAGAATCAAGCCTCTGACTCTGTTTTTCATAGATGACATCGAGGGCTATCGTGACGGAAATAACATCTCTGGAAGCTTGAAAACTAAGTTTGAAGAGTGGACTTTAGCTGAAGCTAAGGCACTACTAAAAACTGAAACAGATGAGTTCTACAAGCGGTATTTGGAAAGAACTATTGCTGATATAAGTAGTGTTCACGGTGGTTATTTCTCGAAGGATAACAGTGATAAGGACGAAAAAATCGAGCAAGAGATTAATGAAATTTTGCACGATAAAGAGCTGCTTTTGTCTTTAGATAACCCTAGACGATTCATTTTTTCGAAGTGGACGCTTAGAGAGGGCTGGGACAACCCAAATATCTTTACCCTTTGTAAGTTACGTTCAAGTGGTAGTACAACATCAAAGCTTCAAGAAGTGGGACGAGGCTTACGTTTGCCAGTTAATGAATATATGGCTCGTGTAAATGGTGAGTTTAGGCTGAACTACTTCGTAGATTTTACTGAGAAAGATTTTGTTGCCTCTCTAGTTCAAGAAGTGAATGAGACATCTTTCAAAGAGACTGTCCCATCTAAGTTGACTCAAGATCTTGAGGATAAAATCTTATCTAAATACCCTGACCTTGAGGCTTTGGATTTGATGATGGACTTACTTGGAAAAGGGATCATCGACAAAAGTAAAAACTTACTCGGGGCAACGGCTTATACGCAGTTAAAAGAGTCGTATCCTAACGCTTTCCCTAGCGGTGTTAAAAGCGGAAAAATCAAAGTTGCCACAGAGGGAAAAACTCGTTCTAAAATGCGAGTTGGTAAGTTTGATGAGCTAAAGCAACTGTGGGAAATGATCAATCAAAAGGCAGTATTAGAGTATAAAATCGCTAGCGAGAATGATTTCCTAAAACTCTTCACTACCTATTTGCTTGAAGAGTCTGAGAAGTTCAAAAAGACTGGCGTTCAAACACGTATTGAAAAAGTGTATGTGAGCAATGATACGGCAATGTCAAAAACAGTATTTGGTGATGATGATGACTTCACCAAGTTCTGTACTATGACCTACAAAGAGTTTGTTAATCGCCTATCGCAAACGGCATTTATCAAACCATCAACGCTGCATAAAGCATTTGTAGCCGTGCAAGGCACGATTAATATTACTGATTATTTGAACATTCAAACCATCAGAAAGATAAAATCAGGCTTTAGTAAATTCTTGTTGCATAACTCATTTAACAAGTTTGGGCTAGGATATAACATCATTTCCAACAGCCTACATCCAACTAAATTTACAGATGAAGCAGGTCAAGCTCTGAAGGATGTTACAGCAAGTGATCTCGGTTTACATTCGGATCATTCTTTACCACCACTGGACAGCTACCTCTTTGAAGATGTGTTTTATGATTCTGAACTGGAAAAGCTCAATATTACCGATGGTGAAATTGAATCTGTATCGGTCTTTACTAAGATCCCTAAAAACTCAATAAAAATCCCTGTAGCAGGTGGTTATACCTACTCTCCTGACTTTGCTTATGTAGTTAAGACCAGTGAAGGGGATTACCTGAACTTCATCATTGAAACTAAAAATGTTGAAGGAAAAGATACACTTAGAAAAGAGGAAGAGCGTAAAATCAAGCACGCTAAAGAACTGTTCAACCAGATCAGTAAAGAAGTGAAGGTTGAGTTTAAAACTCAGTTTGCTGACGATGTAATTTATGATCTAATCAAGCAATCTGTTAGTGCTTAGAGTTTGCTGTTTAAAGGGGAGGTGAAGCCTCCCTATTCATAATGGTTAAATTTATATTCAAATTTATCACTCACCCTCTTCAATATTGGAGTGATTGTTCTAAATTGTTTTTGTCCAGAAACGTGTTTCAGCGGATGGTCAAGAAAAATCATAAATGCCTAGCGAGTAGTGAGTGTGCGAGCGTCAGGAGTGGCTTTATTATTTTACTTTACCATCATTCCCTTAAATACCCTTTTGGCAGGGTGATGGTCTTCACGCAGTGAGACCATCGCCTTGCTAAGCCTTCAGGGATAAAAAAAGCGTACACACCATTATACATAGTATGTACGCTTTATATACCCCAAAGAAGCATTTCCAGTAAAGGGCTGTCACTCACTCACACGCGAATAGACACTGTTTTTACTATATACTCTCAAGGAAGGCTTTTAGTTTAGTAGTTAAGAGTTAAAACTCTTCCCACTCATCATCATTTTGGCGTTTGAGTGCTGGTAAGGGTTTACCGGGTTTTCTAGGCGCTTCAACTGGTTTTGGCTTAGGTGCAGGTGCTTTAACCTTGTTAGCCGCTAACTTGGGTTGAGTTGCTTGAGTAGGGCTAGGCTTCTTGTTTTGCTTGGCTTGGCTAGCTGCATTGTTAATACGAAACTCTGCTACTGCCTTATCTAAAGCAATAACTTGCTCTTCTAGTGATTCAGCTGCCGCTGCCGCTTCTTCAACAAGCGCTGCGTTTTGCTGGGTTACACCATCCATCTGCATTACTGCTTGGTTAACCTGCTCTATGCCTTGGCTTTGTTCGTCTGAAGCTGCTGAAATTTCGCCCATAATATCGGTTACACGTCTAACAGAACCAATAATTTCTTCCATGCTTTCGCCAGACTCATTCACCATTTGGCTAGTCGCACTAACAATTTCACCATCTAGCTTAATTAAGTCTTGAATTTCTTTAGCTGCTGCGGCAGAGCGTTGTGCTAAGGAGCGCACTTCACCGGCAACCACTGCAAAACCACGCCCTTGTTCACCTGCTCTGGCAGCTTCAACTGCTGCGTTTAATGCCAAAATATTAGTCTGGAAGGCAATACCATCTATAACACTAATAATTTCACTCATTTTATTGGCACTAGCAGACAGCTCGTTCATTTTGGTTACTGTATGACGAACCTTTTCACCACCTTTCACCGCTTCTTCATTAGCTGCGGCTGAAAGCTGGTTAGCCTGACGCGCATTATCCGCATTTTGTCTAACAGTAGAGGTTAATTCTTCTAGGCTTGCGGCGGTTTCTTCAAGGCTAGAAGCTTGCTCTTCTGTACGCTGAGACAAGTCTGAGTTACCTGCAGCAATTTCACTAGAGGCTGTACCAATACTACTAACCGACGCTTTAATACCGCTGATTAACTCATTTAAATGGTCAACCATTTCTTGCAAGGCTACAGCTAAACCACCTATTTCATCGGAGCGGCGCAGATGTTTAGGGTCTATACGCTGAGTTAAGTCGCCTGCGGCTATGGCTTTGGCAAAGTTCACTCCATCAATCAGTGGGCGGGTAATTAAGCGAGACAAAATCATGCCTAGTAGCAAACCTATTACGATGGCTACAAACACACCGATAGTAATAATTTTGATGCTCTGATTTTGGGTTGCAACCATTTGCTGCGCACCTTCTTGTGCGGCTTGTTCTGCCTGACTAATAACCTCCTGACCTAAAGAAGCCATACGTGGCAAAATTTCTTTAGTTAGCTTGTCATCATTTTCTATCCAGGCAGCAGCGGCTGAAAAGTACTCATCGGTCGCTGTTCTTGCTTCATTAACCGACCTATCTATACGATTTGGGTCTAGCTGATTAAAGTAGCCTTCTAATTTTTTGCGTAGCTCTAACATCCTGGTGTAATGCTTACGGTCGGCATGAATGCGTTCTTCTTTTTCATGCTTCATTATTTCTAAAGCCGTTACCCAAACACCCAAAGCGGCATTAGATGGCTCTATTTGGTATTGGTTTTCTGCTAACTCAGCAACTTTTAAACCATTTTTTATCATTAGCTGTACTGCAGCTTCGTTAGCCTGCAAAGCTTTAACACCAGCATCATAGCCTTTACGGTATTCGTTAGTGCCAGTACGTGCTGTTTTGGAACGGTTTAATAGCCCCTGATCTTCGCTTGTAGCATCTATTTTATCTAGCGCACCTAGAATGACATTCATGTTGTTTAGGGCGCTTTGATGTATTTCTTCTTTACCTTCTAAGAGGTAATTTTTTTCATCTAAAATGGTTAGGTAGGCATAGCGCTCTACCTGTGTTGCTTGCAACAAGCCTTCGAACTTATCGCGTATTTCGTTTAGGTTCATTATTGCAGTAACACCTAGCAAGCTTAAAATAGCTAAAACAGCTACAAAGCCTGCCAAAATTTGCTTTCCTAGCGTCCAGCTAAAAATTCCTGATGGTTGACTACTTTTATTCATCTTCACTTCTCCGCTCAGCAAGTCAAACCGTTTAATGCTTTAGCATCCGGCTTACATAATGCAATAATACTTAACTTAAGTAAGAAATATCAGTATTAAATTACATTTTATGCATAAATGTATTTTTTCCTCAAAACCTAACCTCTAGCCTAACCCTAAAACCAACGACTAGGCAGGTAACTAACCAACAATCATGCTAAAGTTTACTTTTATTATTTTTGCTGGAAAACACCATGAAAGACTTAAAAATCAGTGAAGGTACTCGGGTTGTACTTCATTTTGCATTGCTTTTAGAAGATGGCGAAGCTGTAGATTCTACTTTTGATAAAGAACCAGCAACACTAACCTTTGGTGACGGTAATCTACCCGAAGGTTTTGAGTCTTGCCTCTTAGGTTTGCAGGCGGGCGATATAAAGAGCTTTACAGTGCTTCCAGAAAAAGCCTTTGGTCAGCATAACCCAAGCAATGTGCAACAGTTTGCGCGTACTACCTTCACCAATATTGATGAACTGGAAGAAGGTATGATTATTGGTTTTACTGATAAGTCTGGCGGCGAGTTACCCGGCGTTATTGTTGAAATTAATGACCGTCAGGTAGAAGTTGACTTTAACCACCCGTTAGCAGGACGCACGCTAACCTTTAAAGTTGAAATTGTGGATGTAACTCCAGCAACGCTTCAGTAATACAGGTAGAAAGAAACTATGAACAAAAGCATTCAGTTAGCAAATCCTCGGGGCTTTTGTGCCGGTGTTGATCGTGCCATTGAAATAGTTAACCGAGCGCTGGATGTGTTTGGACCACCCATCTATGTTCGCCATGAGGTGGTTCATAATCGGTTTGTGGTGGAAACACTACGTGAGCGAGGTGCGGTTTTTGTTGATGAGCTGCATGAAATTCCTGATGACGTTATTGTTATTTTTTCAGCTCATGGTGTTTCTCATGCCGTGGAAAAAGAAGCTGAACAGCGTAACTTAAAGGTTTTTGATGCTACCTGCCCACTCGTTACCAAGGTGCACATGGAGGTACTAAGGTACGCGCGTTTAGGTCAAGACTGTGTGCTTATTGGTCATGCGGGGCATCCTGAAGTTGAAGGCACTATGGGGCGTTATGATACTAGTCATGGTGGGCATATTTATTTAGTAGAAAGTGAAGCTGACGTTGCCAGCTTGGAAGTAAATAACCCTGAAAACCTTGCCTATGTAACGCAAACAACTTTATCTATGGATGATACCGCTCGGGTTATTGATGCACTGCGCCAGCGCTTTCCTAAAATAACCGGTCCACGTAAAGATGATATTTGTTATGCCACTCAAAACCGTCAAGATGCGGTTAAAACCTTGGCAGAAACTTCTGATCTAGTCTTGGTGGTGGGGAGTCCTAATAGTTCTAACTCTAACCGCTTACGCGAATTAGCGGAGCGTATGGGTGCTAAGGCATTTTTAATTGATGGTGTTAACGACCTTCAAAAAGAATGGCTAGACTCTGCTGAACGCATAGGCATTACGGCTGGGGCTTCTGCACCAGAAGTGCTGGTTGGTGATGTCATTAAACAGCTAATTAGCTGGGGTGCCAAGCCACCCTTAGAGTTGCCTGGCCGCCCAGAAAACATTACTTTTTCTATGCCAAAAGAGTTGCGTTTAACGCCTATAGACTAGCTTTTAAGCTTCTTGCTTACTTGAATATCCCAAAACAGAAAAGGTTGAATTTTCTTTAGCATCGCCTGATTAAGCATTTTTTGAATTGCATAATCAGGGTTGCTGCTGTCCCTTCTAGGTGGCGGTAAATAGCTTTGCCCTCCTGCACCACGAATAGCTGCACATACAGGCTCGTTAATTCTTATGCCTCGCTCAATAACAACGGCAGTATCACCATTGGCTAGGGAAACTAGGCTACCTGGCGGATAAATACCTAATTGGCTTAAAAATACCTGCCCTAGTTTTTTATCTAGCAGCTCTTGTTCTTCACCCAGCATTTCTCGCATTGCCTGACGTGGTGTTAATAAGGGGCGGTACTCTCGCCAAACTGTCATAGCTGTATAACTATCCGCCAGAGCAATTAAACGTGCTGCAAGGCTAATTGCATTGCCCTGAAGTTTTTTTGGGTAGCCAGAACCATCTAACCTTTCGTGGTGTTGCATTACTGCTTCTAGCCACAGCTCATTAGTTACCCCTAAGCTTTGCAGTAAAAACACTGATTTTTCTGGATGAGCAAAAATACGACTTTTTTGAATGGCATCTAAGGGTTCTTGCTGACTATTCAGTTTTTCTTGCAGCTCTAACATGCTTATATTAGCTGTTAAGGCTGCACTAACAGCCGCTTCTGCAACCTCTGTTGGCAACTTAAGCTTTTCTGCAACAACAGCTATTACTACCGCACAGCGTAAGCTGCTCATTAAGCTGACAGAAGGTAAGTCTTTAGGCCAGTGTGCTGCACCTAACAAAGCATTAGGGGCAGCTTTAGCAATTTTTAATAGCTCTTTAGCTATACGAACAACCGTTGATTCAACAGCAGAGGGTTTACGCCCTTCACTTAAGTCTTTTGTAATTTTAAATAAACTTGAATAAAAAGCTTCTAAATCTAAAAAAGGGTTAACTTCTAAAGTGTAGCTTTGCCCTTTAAAATCTGGTGCTGTCCCATCACGGGTAATTTCTTTTTCATCAGGGTCGTAGTAGCCCATCATTAATAAAGATTCTGTTTGCTGCTGACTTTCTACTAAAGAGCCACGCGACAGCAATAATACTCGGTTACGAGTATAAATATTCAGTGGCACCCTATCCCCTACAATTAATTGCCTTGGCTGCACCTTACGCAGTCTGACCATTATGCCTCCAAGCATTTTTAGATTTATTTGCAACAGATTAACTAACAGTTACTTTAGATGTATTGGGCTGGATCAACAGCTTTATCTACTTATTTAGCTAGATAAATTTGGATGAATTTTTCAGTAGTTTAATTTGCTATGCTTAATGACAGAAAAGTTTACCCAGCTAAGGAAGTAAGATGACTGCTAACTCACCTAAACTCATGCCTGTTGCCCAAGCTTTAGAAAAAATTCTAGAGCAAATTATACCCTTAAAACAAAGCGAACAACTTGCCTTGCTTAAAGCTAACCAACGTATTTTAGCAGTAGATCAACTAGCACCCATCAATGTACCTCCTGCAGATAATTCCAGCATGGATGGTTATGCCTTAGCTTTTGCTGACAGAGGAAAGTCCTTAGTTGTTTCACAGCGCATTACTGCTGGTAGTAGCCCCAGCCCTTTGCAAGCTGGAACTTGCGCTCGTATCTTTACTGGTGCTGAAATTCCAATTGGTGCAGACACGGTTGTTATGCAAGAAAAAGTAACGCTTGATGATGCAGCTAAGGCAAAAATACCTGCTGATTTAACGCTTGGACAAAATGTGCGCCCACTTGGACAAGATATAAAGCAGGGCGATTTAGTTATAGCCGCAGGTACACGCCTTGATTACCGCCATCTAGGGTTACTAGCCAGTATAGGTTTAGCTGAAGTGCCTGTTTTTCGCCGACCCAAGGTTGCCCTGCTAGCCAGTGGTGATGAGCTAGCCAATGCAGGTGAGTCACTAAAGCCTGGTCAAATTTACAATTCTAACCAACCGCTTTTAACTAGCCTATTAGAAGACCTAGGTGCTGAAGTTATTCATGCTGAAAAACTAGCCGATACACAAATAGCCACTGAACAAGCCCTAGCCCTAGCAGCCGAACAAGCAGACCTTATTTTATCCACAGGCGGTGTATCAGTCGGCGAAGAAGACCATATTAAACCAGCGGTAGAAAAGCTAGGAAAGTTGGGGTTATGGCGTATTGCTATGAAGCCGGGCAAACCTTTAGCTTTTGGTGAAATTAAGGGCGTACCTTTTCTTGGTTTACCGGGTAACCCCGTTGCTGTTTTTGTGGGTGCAAAAATTTTTCTAAGCCCCCTATTAGCAAAACTTAGCGGTGCTTTGTTTGAACCACTAGAACCTGCTTTGCAAGAAGCAACGGCTCTGTTCACCGCAACAACTCAAATACGCCAAGAGTACTTAAGGGTTAGAGCTACAAAAGTTAAGGGTGAATGGCAACTAGAAGCCTACCCTAATCAAAACTCTGGTGTTCTTAGCTCTGTTGTTTGGGCAAATGCACTGGCTGTACTTCCTCCTGATAGCAATATTAAGCCGGGTGACAAGGTAAGTTTTATGGAAATTAATTAAACCGCTATTCACCTTGGGCTAACTTGCTGAATCCGCTAGAATAGCGCCCCGCGTTTCTATACCTGTCGCTTTTAGGAGCTTTTTTTGATGTCTGCTACTTCTGCCCAACACCCTCTATTTATTCCTGGCCAGCGCTGGATCAGCGATGCTGAAATTGAACTAGGTTTGGGCACCATTTTGCAGTGTGATAAACGCAGTGTAACCCTACTTTTTAATCACAATGGTGAAACACGAACCTATTCCACATCTACAGCACCTTTAACTCGTGTAGTGTTTAGTGAAGGGGATCAGGTTACGCATCAAGATGGTTGGAGTATGCGAGTAGCAGCAACTGAATCCATTGACGGCCTGCTTATTTACCTTGGCTCTAATAAAGA
>Ga0265295_1003527_pt1 | contig 22635 bp, 18 predicted proteins | sample Munlansysbiofilm_FD_192503 | JGI IMG/M metagenome (GOLD analysis project Ga0265295, IMG submission 192503) | Leachate microbial communities from a municipal landfill in Southern Ontario, Canada - Methane capture system biofilm | ecosystem: Engineered > Solid waste > Landfill > Unclassified ...
TAGTTTTAGCTGTATTCTTATAATTTCAAACAAAATTACAGCTTTTTTCAGCAAGACCATAGAAATATAACAACAGTATAAACCAATCTCTGGAAAATCTTTATAAACCACGGCAAATCAGTCACTAACAAATGTTATTTTTTCGGAAGAACAAAAATGAAATGAATTACATAAGAAAATTTCTAAATGCTAAATTCGAGAGCTAGATTTGGTCTAGGTAAATATCTAGGTTGTTTGAAAAACAAACAAAAGAGTAGCAAAATCAAGGATGACTGAGGGTTTTCGCAATAAAAACTGATTTTCAATAAACCTTAAAGGCAAAACTCAATTCTTGCTTTCCTAAATTATCTAAAAACCAATATTCAAATTATATTTCTTAGTATTTTTGTCAAAAATAATAAGATTAATGAAAAGAAAAATCACCTTTTTTTTACTGACGATAACGCTGTTTGGTTTTGTTTCATGCACAAACTCTACATATTTTGAGAAAGAAGTTGTATTTACTAAAAAAGGATGGAACCGATTTCGTCCGGAAGAGTTTCAATTTGAAATAAAAAATGCCGATAAACGATACAATATCAACTTGGAAGTTAAGCTAAATGACTCTTTTCAGCATTTAAGTTTGCCCATGTATTACTCTATTGACGACAATTCGGGAGCTGAAAATAGAACAGGTCGTTTTTCCATAAGAATAAAAGATTTGGAAGAAAAGTTTATGAATCCAGCAGATAAAAATGGGATTTATACATTTGAACAAAATTTTCAGCCAAATAAAAAGTTCAACGCAGCAGGCACTTACAAATATACGCTTGAACACGGAACATCAAATTATGATTTAGAAGGAGTTGTGTCTATACGTTTTTTTGTAACTTTAGCAAAAAAATAACCAGCCTTCAGCTCTGATGTTTAAAAACAAATACTACGATCAAATTTCTCCTACTCTTCAAAATTTACCGACAAAACCGGGAATTTATCAGTATTTTGATGAGAAAAACACCATTATTTATATTGGCAAAGCCAAAAATTTAAAAAAAAGAGTTCTCTCCTACTTCCAAAAAGAGCCTGTAGGGACAAAACTCAAAATGCTCGTTCGGAAAATTGCCGAAATCAGATACATTGTTGTGGATACCGAAATAGATGCTCTTTTGTTGGAAAACAACCTCATCAAAAAGTATCAACCCAAATACAATATTCTTCTCAAAGACGACAAATCTTTTCCATGGATTTGTATTAAAAACGAAGATTTTCCAAGAGTTTTCTACACTCGAAACTTAGTTAAGGATAAATCACAATACTTTGGCCCTTATGCTTCGATTAGGATGATGAATGCCCTATTGGAGATGATTCAACAGTTATTTCCTTTGCGTACTTGCAAACTAAACCTCAGCGATGAACAAATTCAAAAAAAGAAATATCGCGTTTGCCTCGAATATCACATAAAACGCTGTTTGGGACCCTGCGAAGGCAAGCAAAGCAAGGAAGATTACCAAGAAAACATTGATCAAATAGCTCATATTTTGAAAGGAAATATTTCTATTGTTCTAAAACGGCTTCAGGAGACCATGATGCAATATGCTAACAATCAAGAATTTGAAAAAGCACACATCATTAAGGAGAAAATTGCATCTCTCGAAAATTACCAAAGCAAATCGATGGTGGTCAATCCTAAAATTGGCAATGTAGAAGTTTTTACCATTATTTCGGATGACAGAAATGCATATGTAAATTTTCTGAAAGTGATTGATGGTGCTATTGTGCAGACCTATACGCAGGAGATTAAAAAGAATCTTGATGAAACGGATGCAGAGATTTTGCTTTACACCATGACCGAAATTCGGACACGAACCGAAAGCACTACCAAGGAAATTATTTTGCCGTTTTTGCCTGAATTTAAATTTGATAACATTAAATATACTGTTCCCAAAATTGGCGACAAGCTCAAATTATTGGAATTATCGGCAAGAAATGCAAAGTTTTACATGCTCGAAAAGCAAAAAAATGCCAGTTTGGTCGATCCCGAAAGAAATATAAAAAGAGTTTTGGAACGGATGAAAGAAGATTTGCATTTGTCTGTTTTACCTCGCCACATAGAGTGTTTCGACAATTCAAATACCCAAGGAACAAATCCCGTTTCGGCCATGGTTTGCTTTAAAAATGCCAAACCTTCCAAAAAAGATTACCGTCATTACATTATCAAAACAGTAAAAGGTCCCGACGATTATGCTTCCATGAAAGAGGTGATGCATCGAAGATACAGCCGACTAATCAGTGAAAATGGAGCCTTGCCCGATTTGATTGTAGTGGATGGAGGAAAAGGTCAATTAAGTGTTGCTTATTCTGTTCTGAAAGAGCTAAAAATTGAAGACAAAGTAGCCATCATCAGCATTGCTGAAAGATTAGAAGAGATATACAAACCATTTGATTCGCTGCCAATGTACATCGATAAAAAATCGGAAACATTGCGAATTATTCAACACCTGCGTGACGAAGCTCACCGTTTTGGAATTACCCATCACCGTTTGAAAAGAGAAAAAGACACCATCAAAACAGAACTTACTCAAATTAAGGGAATTGGAGATATTATTGCAGAAAAACTGCTGGTCAAATTTCGCTCGGTGAAGGGAATAAAAGAGGCCCGCTTGGAAGATATTGAAAAAGAAATTGGAACGGCAAAAGCCAAACTTGTTTTAGAGTATTTTCAAAAGCCGAAAGAGAATCCAGAATAAAAAAAAGGATATAATAAGTTAGCTAGGCCAACAAATTACATCCCTTATCTTTCGTTAAATAAACCTCATCCTTCCACTAAAAAGAGTGTAGAAGGAAAATCGCAAACTATTTTAGAATGGCCAGAAGCTATTGTCATACCAAATTTCTTCCATCAGTTCTTTGTTTAAACGATGAAGGATTTTGTGATGATCGCGTTCAAAATTGGCAAGCCAAGTATACAATTCCTTTTCATTGGGATCCGTTGCCTCTTCAGCTCTTTGAGAATATACTTCAATGGCTTTATTTTCCATGTCGATGGCTGCATTTATGGCAGCCGCTTCATAACTGGCTGCGGATAAGTTTTTACGAACTTCAGGATTCAACACAAAGTTAGCTATACTTTCTTCATTATCAGACACATCAAGTTTTTGAGCTATAAATTTCCCATTTTCACGGTATTCTTTATATTGTTGAGAAAGTTGCTCAAGATGTAAATCTTCTTCTTTGGCCATCAAAGTGAAAATCTTTTTCACTTGTTCATTTTTCGTTTGTCCTGCTACTGTATTATAGAACTCTTTGCCTCTGCGTTCAAGCAGAATAGCCATTTTTAAAATTTCTAAAGATTTGTTTTCCATGGATTTTTATTAATTTAATGAATAATCACAATGTTTTTTCAAGAAAAAGCAATGTTTGAATGTGTGTGTTCAACTTAATAAACATCAAATCACTCCGAAAAGTTCACATAATAATAATTTATTCCTCAAAAAATAGAAAAAAATCAAAGGAAGCTGTTCATTGGTAATTTAGTCTTAAAAGAACAATCTTCAGCTTTTTAGAGATGCTAGATGAGCGATTACTGCTTTTCAAAAGAGCTATTCTTGCGTTAAAAAAACATGGGTTTGGTAATAATTTTTCGCCTGTTTAATGCTAAAACAAATACATTACTTATCTTAGCAACTTGAAATTGAAAACCTACTGGATTGCACAATGAAAGAGAAAATTCTAGAAATAATAAACATCGTTCTCGAAAACAGAGCCAAAGAAAAGCTGACAGCTCTAAGTCCTAAAATGCACTTGCGAAATGACATTGGATTGGATTCGCTCGATTTAGCCGAACTAACGGTTCGGATTGAAGCAGAATATGATATCGATGTTTTCGAAGATGGCATTGTAAATACAGTTAGTGAAATTTTGAAAAAACTAAAAAGCAAATAATGGTTTTTTTTCTAAAAGACATTGAGCAAGTCAAATCAATATCATGGAGTTTTTTAATTCAGGATATTAATACCTCTTTGTCGTATAATCCATATTGCAAATCTGCTCGTTATTACGACGTATTTAAACATATTATTATTTCATTGATTTTCGGTAAAGAAATCATCCTTTTGGATTCAGATTTTACCGATTCTGAATTAAAAAAACTCACTGGATATTCTGAATATGAGAAGTTTAATCAAGTAATTGATAAAAAAAACCTTCCCATTATAGGCAATAAAGAGGAGCTCATTGAAATATTAAAAAAAACCAGTGATGATTGGAAAATAAGCCTATTTACTTCTGGCACCACAGGAATTCCTCAAAAAGTGACTCACAATTTTAGTTCCATTACAAGATTTGTAAAAATATCAGATCAAAACACGAATAGCATTTGGGGTTTTGCATATAATCCTACCCACATGGCGGGAATTCAAGTCTTTTTTCAAGCTTTGCTAAATGGAAATAGCATCGTCCGACTATTTGGTTTAAATCCTTTGGAAATTCATCAAAAAATCCAAGAAAATAACATCACGCATATTTCGGCTACGCCCACTTTTTACCGACTTTTCCTTCCCTGCAAAGAGGTTTTTCAATCCGTACGGAGAATTACTTCTGGGGGTGAAAAATTTAATGAGAAAATGATTGTTCAGCTGTCTGAAATTTTTCCGAATGCCAAAATAACCAATGTTTATGCATCCACAGAAGCCGGAACTCTATTTGCAACTGAAAATGATATTTTTACAATCAAAGCTGAAAATGAACATTTTATTCGAATTTTAGATGATGAACTTTTGATTCACAGCAATTTGATGGGAAGCACCGACAGAAATATTGACGAATGGTTTAAAACCGGTGATTTAGTTGAAGTTATTTCCGAAAATCCATTGCAATTCCGTTTCATTTCGCGTAAAACGGACATGATAAACATAGGTGGATACAAAGTTAATCCATTGGAGGTGGAAGAAGCCATTCTCAGTTTGCCGGAAATAAAAAATGCACGTGTTTATTCTAAAAGTAATTCCGTAATGGGAAACATTATTTGCTGCGAAGTTGTTTGTGATAATAAAGAAATTACAGAATCGTCTGTCCGGACTTTTTTGCAATCGAAATTACAAGAATTCAAAATTCCAAGAATCATTCTTTTTGTAAGTGAGCTTTCGACAACAAGAACTGGAAAAATAAAAAGAAATTAATTATGAACGTATTAATCACAGGTGTCTCTAAGGGATTGGGCTTTAAAATTGCCGAATTGGTCTTGCAAAAAGGCGGAACGGTTTATGGAATAAGTCGAAGCAAAACAGAAGAATTAAATGAATTAATACTTCAATATCCAGAAAAACTGAAATGGCTAAGGTATGATTTGGCTGATTCCGAAAAAATAAAACCACTTGTTTTTAAAGATTGGATTGGCGTGAACACCCCGATTCAGGGTTTTGTTAACAATGCAGCAATGGCATACGATGATATTGTTACCAATTTAAATTTAGAATCTCTCGAAAACATGTATCGGGTCAATGTTTTTGCACCCATGATGCTGACAAAATTTGTCATTAGGCAAATGCTGCTGCATCAAATCAAAGGAAGCATTGTTCACCTCTCTTCCGTAAGTGTTCATACGGGCTACAAAGGTCTTTCGATGTACGCCTCAACCAAAGGAGCATTGGAAGCGTTTTCCAAAAATACAGCTCGCGAATGGGGTGAAAAAGGGATTCGGTCAAATTGCTTGGTATCTGGTTTTATGGAAACAGAAATGAGCTCTACTCTTTCGGAGGATCAAAAAAACCGCATTTATAAAAGAACATCAACGAAACAGCCCGTGGATGTAAATTCTGTGGCCGAAACTATTTTGTTTTTGCTATCAGATGATGCAAAGTCCATCACAGGGCAAAATATTCATGTGGACAATGGAACTATTTAAAATCTTTTGAAAACAGAGCAACCATGGCAGAATATTGGGAAGAGACATTTAAAGGCAAACAAGAAATGTGGGGTTTTGACCCAGCACCGTGTACGCTATTAACAAATGAATTTTTCGTTCAACACAAGGTACAAAATGTTTTGATTCCGGGCATTGGTTATGGTCGAAATGCTCAAATCTTTAAAGATCATGGAATGAGCGTTACGGGAATTGAAATTTCAAAAACGGCCATCGAATTAGCCCACAAACACTTTGGAAATCACATGATAATTCATCATGGTTCAGTTATGGAAATGCCTTTTGACAAAAAACTTTATGACGGAATCTACGCATACGCCTTAATCCACTTATTCGATAAAAAAGAACGAGAAAAACTTATCCAAGACTGTTATGACCAGCTAACAGAAAATGGCTTTATGTTTTTCGCGGTAGCAAGCAAAAAAGCACCAATCTATGGACATGGAACTCATATTGGCAAAGATAGATTTGAAATGTTTGGGGGTATAAAAATGTTTTTTTACGACAAGGAAACCATACAAGAAGAATTTGGCAAAGCAGGGCTTTTTGAAATAACAGAGGTAATGGATGTCTATCCTTTTTATCTTGTAAAATGCCAAAAGAGAAAAAGTCAATTTCATAAATGAAAAATCAAAACATGAAACAAAAAAGAATTATTTTATTCGCCCAGTACTCTTACTGAAATTCATTAGCATATTTTCAAGAATTTGAGAAAAAAATGGTGTTAAAACAACAAAGATGCAAATAGTTTTTAGTCCGTTGGCTGAAGCCAACTGTGATAAATTGAGATTATAAATATCTCATTGTCTCACAATTAGATTTTTATAGATGCTATTTATTACAGCATAATTATCTGACAGATAATAAGAGAAACACGATCTAATTGGCTTTAACCACATTTCATGGTTTCTTTTGCTGAAGCCAATTTAAATAGATAAAAACATAAGGATAAAACTTGGCTTTAGCTATATTCATAACTAGTTGTAAATATTAAAAATAGCTTATTATGCAATTCTTGTTGCAAATAATAAAAAAGAGTTACAACGTTTTGTTATAACTCTTTGATTTTGAAGTGACCCCGCCAGGATTCAAACCTGGAACCTTCTGATCCGTAGTCAGATACTCTATTCAGTTGAGCCACGGGGCCGTTTTGAAAGTGCAAATATACGAAGTTTTTTTCATTTACAAACATTTTTCGACTAAGTAGCAATATTTTTTTTGTATCTTTGTTTGCTAAAATGACAAACTCAATGACTAGTAAGAATTTAGGATATTTAATACTTTCTTTTTTTTTATTGCTTTTCTCCTCTTCATTTGCTACAAATGATACTTTAATAGATTATAAAGCACCTTTTTCCTTAAAAGGAATGAAGCTTAAAACAGACGAAGTTGGACCTAGAGGGATTGAAGTAATAGGAAACTTTGGAGTTTATTTGGCAGATAAAAAGCATGCCAAATTTTATGATGGTTCCGATGGAAATGTCAATAATATCAAATATGTTTTTAACAATTACTATTGGCGAGAAAGCATCAAGGAGTATATGAGAGTGGAGTACAATCGAGATTCTATCTTATCCATTGAAGGACCTAGCAATATGCACTATTCCCCTTCGATGTATGTGGGATTTGGGTTTAGATACAATTATTCTGCCGAATGGGCTTTGAATGTTCAGTTTAATGTCACTAAATTGACCGCCAAAGATTTTCTTACCGTAGAAGTTTTTCCAGCATTCGACAATGATTTACGAAGTTATGTTCGTTTTGGAATTGTTGGCAAAGAGTCACGAACTAAGATTGATGTGGGCGTGGTTCGTACTTTCCAAACAGAAAAAAAGATTCGTCCAATGGCAGAATTTGGATTAAATTTCAATAATACTTTGGTAAGCGAGTCGTTTATTGCTGTTGATGAACAAAAATTCAGCATGGTCGACATGTATGCTGGACGGACTTATATCCCAAATGCGAATGTGCAGGAATATGAAATTCGTCAAGGAGGATTGGGGTATGGCGGATATCTTGGCGGAGGTGTAAAATTTGCATTCAACCCATTTTTATCTCTTGAAACAATTGCATATGTTTATATGTCGCGTATACCACTTGAAGGATACGAAAGTTTTGGGATCCATCCTTCTGCCATTTTCAGAATTGTGGTGAGTCCTGCTTTGTTTTTGGAGCATAAATAATAAATGGTATTGAGAGACTTTGCCAAAAAAATGAGTATTTTGTATAAGATTAAATTACTTCAGATAATGGCTAGGAGTTTAAAGAACATTATGTTATTTTCGTAGAATTACTCGCAAATTTCTTTTTTGCATCCCCTAGTTATTCATGTCAAGGAGGATTAGGGGAATATATGAATAACTTATCAAGGAAATATGTCTCCCAAAAGCCCGTCTTCATCAACATAATAACTGTGAAATCAAAGAGATACGATTTATGATAAGTTTAATGTCAAGAAATATATAAAATCATGACAATACAGAAAATATATTTCATATATTTGTATGTTAATATAGCAAACTGCTAGTTGAATCTGCCTATGAAAAAAGCTCTAATAATAGCATTGTTTTTTGTCTCTTTTTTTGGTTTTTGTAATGCATACAATACTCAAATTGATAGTCTGGAGAAATTAGTAAATTCTTCAGTAAACCTTAATGAAATTGCTTTCTGGAAATTAGAAATTTGCAAGATTCGTCATGAGCAATCGGCAATTGATATGTCCAGACATTTGGGTGAATTGCATTTTTTGTTAAATTTAATTGAAAGTGACGAGACTTATATAAATATATGTCTCTTCACTGGTAGTGTTTATAGATCTTCAGGACAATATGATAATGCTTTAAAATATGATTTTCTTGGATTAAAACGTGCAGAAAACTATGAAGATGTGAAACTAGAGGCAAAATTGCTAAACAATATTGGGATTGATTTATATCGAAGTAAAAATTTAAAGAAGTCATTGGAATATTATTTCTTGGCTGAACAAAAGTATCTCCAAGTTGGTGATGTTTTTGGAACAGGAGATTGTTATAATAATATCGGTATGGCCTATGATGACCTTGATAAAGGCGATTCTGCTTTATATTATTATGATAAGGCGCAAGATATATTTGAAAAACACAATGACAAAGATGCAATTTCCGATATTCTTAATAACAAGGCAGGTGTTTACTACAAAAAAGGAGATTTTAAAACGGTTTTAGGCTTGGTAATGAAGTCGCTGGAAATACAAGAAGGTTTAGGAAATGAAGATAAAGTAGCCTACACTTTGATAAATATTGGAATACTATATTATTCATTGGGTGATTATCAGAAAGCAATAGAATTCGAAGAGCGAGGTTTGGCTATTGCCGAGAAAAATGGCAATTATCCGCATTTAAGAGTTGGTTATCAAAGTTTGGCTGAAGCTTATGCTAAAAAGGGCGATTACAAGAAAGCGTTTTTGGTTCATATTAAGTATGCCGCTGCAAATGATACCATTTTTAATCAGGATATGGCGCAAGCAATTTCTGAAATGCAAACAAAATATGAAACGGAAAAGATTGAGCAACAGCTTAGCCTTTTAGAAATTGAATACAAACTTGCAGATATTCTGATTAACAGGGGGCGAATAGTTATTTCGACTTTTTTAATTATTATTATTCTGGGTTTAATAATCGCTCTAATTCTAATACGTCAAAATAAGTACAAATCTCGTTTGAACAAGGTTCTTGAAAGTAAGAATATGGAACTGAGCTCACTTAATGCCACAAAAAATAAATTTTTTGCCATTGTTTCTCACGATATAAAAAATCCACTTTCAGGGTTTAAAGCAATTACCAGTTCTTTGGATGAGTCCTTTCATGAAATGTCGGAAGATGATATTAAGAAACACATTAAATTATTGCGTAAGTCTTCGGAGCAGTTAAGCGAATTGCTCAAAGGATTGCTTAGTTGGGCTGCTCTTTTAAGCTCAAATAAAGAATTAAACATTAAAGAAGTGCAACTATCTGAAATCATTCATGAAATTGTTAATCTCGTAAATGATGACTGCAATTCAAAAGGGATAGAACTAATTCTGAACATTAGCGAGCTTCCTAAAGTTTATATAGATGAGAATATGTTGCTCACTATTGTCCGAAATATTGTTTCAAATGCAATCAAGTTTACTCCTTCTGGAGGAAAAATTGAAATAAGTCTATATCGTGATAATGATAGAAATATTGTATTGATAAAAGATACTGGAATTGGAATTTCCCAACAAAATCTTGATAAACTGTTCCGAATAGATGCAGATACAAAAACAATAGGCAATTCAAAAGAAAAAGGAGCTGGTTTAGGATTGATATTGGTTAAGGAGATGGCAGACCGTTGTAATATAGAAATTGATGTTAAAAGTGAGCTTGGAAAAGGGACAGAATTTAGATTATCAATACCCACATAAAATAAATAGAATGTCGAAAATTACAATTTTTATAGTAGATGATCATGAGATAGTGAGGGAAGGATTAGCAGCTTTGTTAATCGGAGTAACAGATATTGAAGTAAAAGCTCTGTTTCCAGATGCTTTGTCTTTACTTAAATCTCTTGAAGAAGAGGTGCCTGATGTTTTATTGCTTGATATAGGATTGCCTGATATTAACGGGATTGAAATAGCTAGAAAATTAAAAATTTCGCATCCCGAATTGCCGATTTTAATAATTTCTGCCAATACGGACGATAAGCATTTAGTTGATGCTGTAAAAGCTGGGGTTATGGGATTTCTGCCTAAAGACGCCGAAAAAACGGAGCTTTGTGAAGCAATACGAAAGGTAGCAATAGGGGGGAAATATTTCAGTTCTGAGATGTTACAAGATATACAAAATGCTTTAATCAATCAATTTGATGCAATTGATCTATCGAAACGTGAAAAAGAAATTGCGATTTTACTGGCAGAGGGTCTCTCTTTTAGCGAAATTGGCAGTCGGCTGTTTATTTCAGGACGCACTGTAGAAACGCATAAGAATAATGCCATCAAAAAGCTTGGTTTAAAAAACACAATGCAACTTGTTGCTTGGGCAGTTACAAACCTAAAATAAGATTTACATAAACCCCATGACGAAATAGCAAATCTAAACCTTTAGTTTTAGATGGTTGCAAAACCCAAAATAAATTGAATAATGCTCAGCAATATGCTGAGCTTGCCAAAACGAGTGTAGTCTTTTATACTCTGAATATCCAAACTGAATAGTTTTCATTATTCAAAAAACGCAGGTTTTTGGCTTTCCAATGGTTTTTTTTGAAAACTTCTACGGGTTTTCCCGTAGAAAAAAAAAGCGTGAATTCACAAATTGTACAATTGTATTAATTGCTTTAATTTTGCTTAAAATATAAATGACAAATTATTTGAAAAAAGCATTGATTTTAAAGTTATTGGACTCGTTTTTGATCTATTTGTTAATTAATTTGAATAAAATTGAAAATGAAAAAAAAACCACTATTAATAATTGGGTTATTCTCTTTTATAGTCTTATTACAAGCACAAAACGACACCATCTATTTTATGAAAAATGGGTTAATTGTCAATAAACAATCTATTAAAACAACAGATATTGATAGTGCCGTTTTTTATACACCACCAATAATTAGTCCGACGGGTTCTTTTACGGACAGTCGTGATTCGCAAGTATATCAGCATCTAACTATTGGCAATCAAGTTTGGATAGCAGAAAATTTAAAATATTTGCCTAGTGTTGTAGATTCATTAACTGGTTCTGAAATAGCGGGTTTTGAAACCGAAGCATATTATTATGTTTATGGATATAATGGCACGGATGTAACCGAAGCAAAAGCTACTGCCAATTATAATACTTACGGAGTTTTATACAATTGGAATGCAGCAATGGCGGGTGCAGATAGTAGTTCCACAAATCCAAGTGGCGTCCAAGGAGTTTGCCCAACAGGTTGGCATTTACCAAGCAAAGCAGAATGGACACAGTTAGCCGACTTTCTAGGAGGCTTCGATGAAGCTGGAGGGAAACTCAAAGAAGCGGGATTAACACATTGGGAAGCCCCTAATGCTGGAGCTACGAATGAAACAGGTTTCAGAGCTCTTCCAGGGGGTTACAGAAATAGTTTAGGAGAATATAAATATATGGCAAGATTGGGTATCTGTTGGACTACTAGCATGTCTAGTGCGAACGGTTCACATACTGGAAGAATGCAATCCCAAAACCAAAGATTAGAGCAAACTGGCTATAATATTGCTGGTGGGATTTCGGTTCGTTGTGTAAGAGATTAATTACAGAGTTTTTGAATAAACATAAAACTACTGATCATATAAAACAAAAATAATTATAATTAAAATTAAAAAAAAGGAGAACAAAAAAATGAAAAACAAGCGATTAATATTAAGTGTAGTATTCTTGTTAGGTATTGGACTAACAGGTCTGCAGGCACAAACAATGCATGTTTTAAAGACGAGCGGTGAACAAACCTCTTACGTTTTAAACAACATCCAAAAACTAACATTTTCGGGTGGAAATATTACAGTAAGCGAAATGGGCGGATCTTCTACTATCTATGCGATAGCCGATTTGCGATATTTGAGCTTTAACGATTATACTACAAGTGTGCAAGAATCTGAAAGTATTTCTTTGGAAAGCATTAGTGCATACCCTAATCCTGTGAAGGATGTGATGAATATTGACTTTTCCAAAATGAAGGATGTAGATGGAACAATAAGCATTCTAAGTTTGGAAGGCAAGTTGTTGCAAAGCAAACAAATTACGGAAACGGGAATTATATCTTTGGATGTAAGTTCTTTGCCAAGAGGAGTTTACATTTGCCGCTACAGCAACAAAACAGAAATTAAAACAGTAAAAATTATTAAACAATAACGGAGGACAAAACAATGAAAAAACTTTTATTAATTACCATAGGATTATTCTTTTCGATGGTCTTATTGCAAGCACAAAACGACAATATGTATATTATTAAGTCGGGAAATATTGTTGGACAGTATGAAACTGCCGATGTTGACAGTATTATCTTTTATGACTCAGGATTAAAACAGGCTATTCCTTTTACAGATGCTCGCGATGGGAATTTATACCAAACAACCCTTATTGGCAACCAAGTATGGATGGCAGAAAATTTGAGGTACTTGCCAAGTGTGGTTTCCTCTACTACTGTTTCAAATTCAACACCCTATCATTATGTTTATGATTATTTTGGAACAACTGTAGCTGATGCAAAAGCTACGAAAAACTATAATACATATGGAGTATTGTACAATTGGTCTGCGGCAATGGCAGGAGCAGCCAGCAGCGAAACAAACCCAAGCGGAATTCAAGGGGTATGTCCTGTTGGTTGGCATTTACCAAGCAATGCGGAATGTATAGAATTGAAAAATTATCTTATTGCCAATGGTTATAATTATAATGGGTCAACTGTGGATAATAAAATTGCAAAATCTATGACTTCAATAATAAATTGGGATGCTGATATTACATTTGCAGGTATTGTTGGAAATGCAGATTACCCTGAATATAGAAATAAATCTGGCTTTACTGCCATTCCCTCTGGCTATTGTAGCAGCTCAGGCTTCCAAAATATGGGTTTTGGTTATTATTTTTGGTGTTCTACAGAATCAACGATTAATACTAAAGCTTGGTACTGGGTAATATATACCGATCAGACCGATTTTGATTACTTTGGTAAAAATAAGGATTATGGACATTCTGTTCGTTGTGTGAAAAATTAATTTTTTGCAAATGGTGAGAGTAAAGCTAACTTAATCTAGCTTTACCTCACTTAGCACAAATTATTGAAAACAATTTAGTTTTTAATTTAGTAATAGTATTTATTTTGCCCTCGCTTTTTGGCGTGGCAAAATTTATTAGAATTTAAGCCTAAGTATTTGAATTCCACGTATAAAAACATAAAAAATGAAAACATATTTAAACTATTTATTCTTATTATCATTTCTCTTTTTAGTAACAAGAGTAGCGGCTCAAACACCAGTTAACGATGGATGGTCGGAAATGGGGAATGCTAGTTATAATTCAGAAATTTTTTCCATGGCATTTGTTGATAGTAATATCGGATATGCTGTGGGTAGTGGTGGTGCGTACCTTAAAACAACCGATGGCGGAACTACCTGGACAGCACAAAATATTGGAGTGGTATTAGACTTAAAACAAATTATTTTCAGAAATGACACGCTCGGATATATGCATGGTTCTCATGGTGGTCATTTAAGTAAGTTTCTAAGAACAATCGATGGGGGAATCTCTTGGGTTGAAATACCGTCTACAGGAGGAGCCGCTATATACAATATGTTTTTCCTGTCCGATTCTGTGGGTTGGTTAGCATGTGGTAGTAAATATTTTAAAACAACCAACAGGGGAGACACATGGGATATAACTTTGAAGAGTGCTTATAATACTATATTTGACATAAATTTTATTAGTAGCGATACTGGTTTTTTAGCATCAAATAGTTCAAACTATCTTCAACGAACAACAGACGGAGGTAATACATGGGAAATATCAAATAGTGATTATATTTCTGACATTGAGTTCCCCTCATCAGATAATGGGTATATATCAAAATTGACTGGTTCTCTCCCTAGAATGCTTCGTACAATTGACCAAGGGGAAAATTGGACAGATGCGTCTATAGGCATAAGTCTTGGAATAAAAGGGATGAAATTTATAAACGATAGTACTGGTTTTTGTTGGGGTTCAGGTTACGGTAGAATATACATGACAAACAACTATGGAGATAGCTGGAGTCAAGTTTACAATAAGCTTTCAGCCCAAATTAATGGGGTGCAAATATCACCCTCGGGAGTATTATATGCTTTTGGGAAAAATGGGCTTATTTTAAACTCAACCAATGGAACAGTTTGGGACACCACGCATGTTGGCCAGATAAACGGCACATTAAACAGAGTTGCTTTTACGGACGACAATACAGGTTATGCTGTTGGTGAAAATGGCATTGTAATGAAAACAATGGACGCTGCTGTTACTTGGGAAATGGATAATATTGGCACAACAAATCATCTTCGAGACATTAACTTCATTTCACCATCTACTGGTTTTATTATTGGGGATGGTAGCAAAATTTATAAAACAAGCAATGCAGGAGTAAATTGGGTTTCTCGTAATAGTGGATATACCTCCAGTCAAAGCTACGGTATTGAGATGGTCAATGGTTCAATCGGGTATGCAGGAGGCCAAAATGGAGTTTTTAAAACAATAAATGGTGGAGATAATTGGACAATTACTTCACTTACAAATAGTAGTTATTCCATCCAATGTTTAGGTGTTGATACAGTTTTTTCGGGGCATGCTAATAAGGTTTTTTCTAGTTATAATGGCGGATTTAATTGGAATGAATTCCCACTCGCTGAGGCGGTTTTTGCTTTGCATTTTTTTGATTCTCAATATGGTTTTATTGGTAATTCTTGGGGAAGGGTTTATAAAACTACCGATGGTGGAGCTACAGTAACTCAGAAGTATAATTGCACTTTTGCGATTAACGAACTCGTTTTTATAAACGATACCACTGGATATTTTGTTGCTGATGGAGGATATATTGGAAAAACTGTGGATGCAGGCGAAACATGGGTTCAGGTAGCAAGCGGAACTACGCGAGACTTACAAAGTATCTGTTTCTCTTCCGATGGTACAGGGTATATAGTTGGTAAAGAAGGGCTTATGATGCGAAAAGCGGTCGTTCCAACACATACCATATCATTTAATATTATTAATTTAGGTGGAGATCCAATTATCGACGCTACGCTTAAACTTAACGGGGCATCTTACCCGGTAGGAACGTATAGTGTTTCAGGATTAATTGAGGGAAGTTATCAATACCAAATCTCTAAAACTGGATATTTAACCCAATCTGGCACAGTACATCTTGTTTCTGACTCGGTCATAGATATTACACTTGCCAATTTGGATATTCCAGTTGCATTAAATGCTACTGATATTACACATCTTGGCTTTACTGCAAATTGGAATACGGTGAGTCAAGCTGATAGTTACTTATTGTATGTTTCTAATGATGATTTTGCCACTTATTTGCCAACTTATGATGGATTGTTGCTTACTGGCACTTCTAAAATTGTTGACGGATTACTGCCCGAAACTACATATTCATTCAAGTTGAAAAGTCAAAATACACATGGAATTACAGAATTTTCAAATACAATTTCAGTTGTAACTCTTCCGTTGCCAACTTATTCCTTATCATTTGATGTTGTCGATTTAGAAGGAAATCCAATTATGGATGCTACGCTTATGTTTAATAGTACTTCGCATCCTGCTGGTAATTACAGTGTTTCAAGTTTAATCGAAGGAAGTTATGATTACGAAATTTCAAAAACGGGTTATTTGACAAAATCAGGGACAGTACATCTTGTTTCTGATTCGGTAATACATATTGAATTGCTTATCGATTTGGATATTCCTGTCGCACTCGATGCTACGGATATTAGTCATTTTGGTTTCACTGCAAATTGGAATGCTGTGGGCGGAGCTGATGGCTATCTATTGTTTGTTTCTGCTGATGATTTTGTCACTCATTTGCCTGGCTACGATGGATTATTGCTTACTGGGACATCAAAAATTATTGATGGATTACTGCCAGAAACTACGTATTCATACAAGTTAAAAAGTCAAAATACACATGGAATTACAGAATTTTCAAATACAATTTCAGTTGTAACTCTTCCGTTGCCAACTTATTCCTTATCATTTGTTGTGGTCGATTTAGAAGGAGATCCAATTACGGATGCTACGCTTATGTTTAATAGCACTTCGCATCCTGCTGGTAATTACAGTGTTTCAAGTTTAATCGAAGGAAGTTATGATTACGAAATTTCAAAAACGGGTTATTTGACAAAATCAGGGACCGTACATCTTGTTTCTGATTCGGTAATACATATTGAATTGCTTATTGATTTGGATATTCCTGTCGCACTCGATGCTACGGATATTAGTCATTCTGGTTTTACTGCAAATTGGAATGCTGTGAGCCAAGCTGATAGCTATCTACTGTTTGTTTCTGCTGATGATTTTGTCACTCATTTGCCTGGCTACGATGCATCACCGGTTTCGGCTACTTCAAAAATTATTGAAGGATTATTGCCAGAAACTACGTATTCATACAAGTTGAAAAGCCAAAACGATGTTGGAATTTCTGAATTTTCAAATGTAATTTCTCTTACCACAACGCAAGCTGTTGGAATTGAAAGTAATATAGGATTGGGTTTGAAAATTTATCCAAATCCTGCTTCGCAAGAAGTTATCGTTCTAAGTGGTGATGAAATGATAAATTCCATCTCAATTGTTGATTTACAAGGAAAAGTTTTGATGAATTTAATACTTACAATAAATCCTAATGAATTGCAGAAAATAGATATTAGCAACATTACTAAAGGCTATTATTTTGTTATTGTCACGTGTGATAATGGAAATAAAAAAATCGCTAAATTAATTATTGAATAGGTGGGAAACATATAATAATGAGCTAAAAATAAGAATTAATAAAAAAAAGCAGAAGAAATGAAAAAAAAACATAGAGTGAAAAGTAGAAAGTTGAAAATGAAAAGTTTAGAAGTAGCAATACTTTTAACTTTTGCCTTTACACTTTCTACTGCTATAGCACAAGAAAGCATAAATACCGCAGGCGGAAATGCTTCTGGAACTGGAGGTTCGGTAAGCTATTCTGTTGGACAGGTTTTTTGTCAAACTCATGTTGGAACAAATGGTTCTGTCGTGGAAGGTGTGCAGCAAGCTTTTGAAATTTCGGAAGTAACTGCAATTGAAGAAGCCAAAGACATTAGCCTAACAATTTCGGCTTATCCGAACCCTACAAATGACTTTTTGCAGTTAAAAGTTGAAAATGAAAATTTTAAAAATCTATCCTTTCAGCTGTTTGACATAAACGGAAAACTTTTGCAAAACAGAAAAATTACGGACAACCAAATAAATATTGACATGAGCAATCTTGTGTCTGCCACCTATTTTGTGAAAATAATTCAAAGTAACAAAGAAGTAAAAACATTTAAAATAGTAAAGAAGTAGAAAGTAGAAAGTGGAAAATGTACTGACGGGAGACCTGGTGGATATTATTAGAAAGTATAAAATAAAAAGGAGAAAGTATGACTATTGAGAGGTGTGAGGATATTATTGCATGGCAGAAAGCAAAAGAGCTAACCAGTAAAATATATTGTTTATTTTCGGATTAATTAAATCATTGCAAACAAATTAAAATTATAAATTATGAGAACATTATTTCTAAGAGCGTTTTTAGTCCTTTTAACTTTTAGCTTGTGCCTTTCAACTACTTTGGCTCAAGCACCACAAAAAATGAGTTATCAGGCAGTAATTCGCAACAGCAGCGATGCTTTAATAACCAACTCACAAGTGGGTATGAAAATAAGTATTTTGCAGAATTCAGAAAGTGGAACTCCCGTTTATGTAGAAACACAATCTCCAACTTCGAATGCAAATGGTTTGATAAGTATTAAAATTGGAGAAGGAACAGTCGTAACTGGAATCTTTGCAGATATTGACTGGACAAATGGCACTTATTATATTAAAACCGAAATCGACCCATCAACTGCCGGAGGAACAAATTACACAATTACAGGAGTAAGTCAATTGTTGAGCGTGCCTTATGCATTGCATTCAAAAACTGCTGAATCGCTTACTGGAACCTACTTTGACCAATTCATAAATATATTTGAAAATAATGGAATGACTGTGGTAGATTTTAGCGTTCCTTATACTCATGTATTAATGGGCAATGAATTTGCCTTTACGGATCTTTCAGCAATAAATGCAAATACATGGCATTGGGATTTTGGAGATGGCAATACATCTTCTTTGCAAAACCCAACACATACTTATCAAACAGAAGGTGTTTTTACCGTAAGTTTAACCGCAGGAAATGGAACAATAAGCGTTACAAAAACAAAATCCGATTATATGACAGTAACTGACGGGCCTGTTTACGAGTCATTTACGGACGTTAGAGATGGTACTGTTTACCAAAGTGTAACTATTGGCAATCAAACATGGATGGCAGAGAACTTAAAATATATCCAATTCGTTTTTCCTCCTAGCGTATATAATACTATTATCCCTATGCATTATGTATATGGTTATAGTGGTTCAGACGTAGCCGAAGCTAAGGCAACTGCCAATTATAACACTTATGGAGTTCTATACAATAGGGCTGCGGCAACGAGTTATTCATTATGTCCTTCTGGATGGCACTTACCAACTGATGCAGAATGGAGTCAATTAGCCAATTATTTTGTTGATGTAAATATAGAAGGAGGTAAATTAAAAGAAGCTGGAACTACTCATTGGAACACTCCCAACACAGGAGCTACAAACGAAACTGGCTTTACAGCTCTTCCTGGCGGTCAACGTGATGAGAGTAGTTATTTTAGAGATCTTAAGCAAATTGGTTATTGGTGGAGTGCGACAGAGGATGATCCCGAATATGAAAATTATGGCTTAACATGGGAGCTGCGATATGATAGCAGTAGTTTAGAGAGATCTGCTCATTTTTATTCAGTTGGGCTTTCTGTACGTTGCGTTAGGGATTAATTAATGTGAGAATAAAACAATATGATAAAGTACAAATTCAAAAAGGAAAAAACATGAAAAAAAAACGATTAACATTATGTGCCATCCTCTTGTTAGGCATAGGGCTAACAGGTCTGCAAGCACAAGAGAGTATTAACGCTACGGGAGGGAACGCTTCGGGCAGTGGTGGCTCAGTTAGCTATTCCGTTGGACAAGTAGTTTACAACACCAATACTGGAACGAACGGTTCGGTAGCACAAGGAGTACAACAAGCTTTCGAAATTTCGGTAGTATCTGCAATTGAAGAAACCGAAGACATCAACCTTACATTTTCAGCTTTTCCAAACCCTACAAATGACTTTTTGCAGTTGAAAGTTGAAAATGAAACGTTAAAAGATTTATCATTTCAATTGTATGATGTGCAAGGGAAACTTTTGCAAAACAAAAAAATTACCGAAAATCAAACAAATATTGACATGAGCAATCTGGTGTCTGCCACTTATTTAATAAAAATAATTCAAAGTAACAATGAAATAAAAACATTTAAAATTATTAAAAATTAATTGTTTCGATGATGTGGTGATGAGATAATGAGATAATTCAAAGATAACATTCACTTATCTTCTAATTTACTATTCAACACATCAGCTAACATACTTAAAACAGCATTATATCAACAATGAAAAATAAAATCAAGTAATTCTAATCACTAAAAAATTATTATCATGAAAAATAAAACGTACAAATTCAGAGCAGTGTTAATCATCATATTAACAAATCTGCTAATCAGCACATCAGTTTTTGCTCAAACTCCACAAAAAATGAGCTATCAAGCAGTAATTCGCAATAGTAGTGATGATTTAATAACCAACACGCAGGTCGGCATGAAAATCAGCATCTTGCGAGGCTCTGAAACAGGCACAGTGGTTTATACCGAAACCCAAACACCAACCACCAATGCCAATGGATTAGTAAGTATAGAATTTGGTGGTGGTACAGGTTTTAGCAGTATCGACTGGAGTACCGGTAACTACTATATTAAAACCGAAACCGACCCAGAAGGTGGAACAGATTATAGCATCACTGGTGCAAGCCAACTTCTAAGTGTACCTTATGCATTATTTGCGGGTGCAACCTCAGGTTCAGGAAGTTCCAACTGGACAATCAATGGCAATAATATATACAATAGCAATTCTGGAAATGTTGGAATTGGAACAACTGCACCCAATAGGAAACTTGAAATTGGCGGAACAGGTGATCAGTATATCAGAGTTAGGGCCAATTCATCGAATATATCAGGGATTGAACTTTTCAGAGAAACTCCTGGTGCTTTCGACTGGAGAATATCAAATGAAGGTGGGAATCTCAGATTTGTGTGGTCGGAAAATGATTTTACATCAACAAAAGAAGCTTTACGAATAAATCTCTACGGAAATGTTGGAATTGGAACCTTGAACCCTTTAAACAAAACCAAACTTCATGTTGCTTCAAGCAATCTTTATGCTGGATATTTTACAACAGATTCAATTTCAGTTAATAGTCATGCTGTTCATGCTGAATTCACAGGAGCGAGCAGTGATGGAGTTGCCGTTTACGGAAAATCCGTCCCTGCTGATTATTGTGGTTATGGCGGTACTTTTGAGGGCGGCTATATGGGCATTATAGCCAAAGCACAAGGAACAACGAATTATTATTATGGTGTGAGAGGCTTCGCTAGTTCAACCTCGGGCACCGCTTATGGGGTGTATGGAGTAGCTTCATCTTCTACGGAGGGTACTGCTTACGGCGTTTACTGTTCTGGAAATGGCGTCTATACAGGCACATGGACAACAGTTTCAGATGCTAAATTCAAAACAAATGTGACCAACTATAGTGGTGCACTTGGAAAGATTATGTTGCTACGCCCAGTAACCTACGATATGAAAATCAAAGAATATCCATTTATGGGCTTCTCAGAAGGCATGCAAATTGGTTTAATAGCACAGGAAGTGGAAGAAGTTTTCCCAACATTAGTTGAAAAAGGCGTACATCCAGGTGCTGAAAAAAATGATCCCGCAGTTGAATATACAGGAATGAACTATGTTGGATTGGTGCCAGTTTTGGTGAATGCCATTCAAGAACAACAACAACAAATCGAATTACAGCAAAACCAAATCGATTTACTGAAACAGGAAATTGAACTACTGAAAGAGAAATAGGTTTATTAGAAGACTGTGATAAGCATAACACATTGAAGCTTAGCGGTTTAACGATGCAATAAAATTTATTTTTCAAAAAATATAAAGAGAATCACAAGATATACACATGAAATAAAATAAATATGAAAACAACCCACAAACTATTAATGGCGACAGTCTTGGTGATTGCCTTCTGCTTTTCTTCTGAAGCACAAATCAACGTAAAGAAATTAGGAAGCCAAGTCAAAAGGTCTGCCGAACAGCAGGTTGAACAAAAAGTCAAAGAAAAAACAACACGCGAAACACATGAGGCATTAAATAAAGGGGAGAAAAATCTTGACAATGCTGTGTCTAAAGCTTCCGCGAGCAAGCCATCTAGCTCAGGAGAGGTTTCAAAATATGCAAACGCTCTCTATGTTAGCACTGCCGGAACTGCTAGAGGCGAAGGAACAAAAGCATCGCCACTAAAAGATGTTCAGAAAGCCATAGACAAAGCTTCTAACGGCGATGTTATACGCATTTCTGAAGGCAATTTTCTTGGTAATTTAGACCGAGGATGGATGGAAATTAAAGATAAGTATGTGAGTTTGGAAGGTGGATGGAACAGCGATTTTACGGAACGCAATCCTGTAAAATACATCACTCGCATACAACCTACAAAAGCACAAGCTGGCACCATTGGTTCACATCTTCTAAACATAGAAGTAACATCAAATAGACATTCTCAAATTATTATTGACGGGATTTTCTTTGATTATGGTTTTGTAAGCGAATATGCTCCAGCCGACCCAAGCGATCCTCGTTTTGGATGTCCTATAGGTTGTGAGACAGGACTTATTAAACCGGTTGGTGTGCCGCCTAACAAAGCCGTAAGACTTATCGGTGGTAAAGTGGCTGGAAAGTTAATAATACGCAATTGTATGTTCCTTAATGGTACTTTTAATGCTATTATTATGTCAAATGCGGGTGGTGATTGGGAAAT
>Ga0265295_1003530_pt1 | contig 22622 bp, 14 predicted proteins | sample Munlansysbiofilm_FD_192503 | JGI IMG/M metagenome (GOLD analysis project Ga0265295, IMG submission 192503) | Leachate microbial communities from a municipal landfill in Southern Ontario, Canada - Methane capture system biofilm | ecosystem: Engineered > Solid waste > Landfill > Unclassified ...
GAACAAGTCAAAGAAGAAATCGATATCAAAACTCTCCCTGAGGAACAGCAAAAAATGATGAAAGAGCAGAAGAAAGAAGAAAGGAATCCGGATGATTTGAGTAGGGTGGTTTTGGCTCGGAAATACAAAATAGATCTGGAAAAAATCGGTTTTAGCGATATGAATGTTTTGCTTAAAGGACAGCCGTTTGAAGGACAAGTTTTTGATTGGGAGATTGTAACAAAAGTAGAGTAGGGGAAATTTTTTATTATTTATTAGCGAGTTAACGAATTAACGGATTTCTGTCTTTGCGAGGAGGTACTCCGACGTGGCAATCCAGAACGATTCAGAATTTAAAATTCAAAAACGGGGAATTAATTATTATTTATTAACGAGTTAACGAATTAACGAGTTGGAGGGTATGTTTTTGCAGAGTCTCCCTTTTCTAAAGGGAGATGTCTAGCAGGACAGAGGGATTTCTCTTCTCTCCCTTTTTCAAAGGGAGATGTCTGGAAGACAGAGGGATTTAAATCCCCCTCAATCCCCCTTTAAGAAAGGGGGAGACAAAAATACAAAATCCCCCTTTTTAAAAGGGGGAGACTGAAAGAAGACAGAGGGATTTTTAAAATAAAAAATTTATGCCGAAATTATATAAAGCATATTTAAAAAATAATTCCAGAATTCTTCGTAAAAATATGACCAAGGCGGAAGTTATTTTGTGGAATTATTTAAGAAAGAAGCAGCTATTAGGGATTCAATTTTATAGACAGAAACCGTTGGGTGACTTTATTGTAGATTTTTATTGTCCGTCAAAAAAATTGGTGATAGAAATAGACGGAGGACAACACTATATTGATGGGGAAAAAGTTCTATCCGATAAATATAGAGATGAATGTTTGAAAAATAATTTTAATCTCAATGTCTTACGTTTTACAAATGATGATATATATTATAATAGGGAGTGTGTTATAGATAAAATATTGGAAGCCTTGAAATCCCCCTCAATCCCCCTTTAATAAAGAGGGAGACTGAATTCCTAATCTCCCTTTAAAAAAGGGAGATGTCTAGCGAGACAGAGGGATTTCTCTTCTCTCCCTTTAAAAAAGGGAGATGTCTAGCGAGACAGAGGGATTTAAATCCCCCTTAATCCCCCTTTAATAAAGGGGGAGACTGAAAGAAGACAGAGGGATTCAAATCCCCCTTAATCCCCCTTTAATAAAGGGGGAGACTGAGGAGACTCCGTCAACTAAATAATAAAGAATAAAAGTTAAAAATGTCTTTTAAACTAAAACTCCCCCTCATCTTAATAACATTTTTCATCGGACTTTCCTCCGCTTCTTCGGCATACGGAGCCACTCAGATCTTTCGCTCGGTCGGTCCGGGAGCGACCGGTGCTTTGGCGACCGACAGCTCGCATGCCAATACGGTTACGCTGACTTCCGGGGTAGCGACTTTTAGTGCCGCTTTGGCTGATAATATCGGCGTAGGAGACGCAGTCATTATCGATACCGGCGGAACGGATCAAGCTATCGACGCCTCCGATACTTTATTATTTATCCACAGTAGAACAAGTTCAACATCTTACACACTTAGAACGCACACCGGCTCCGTACCCGGAGACATCTCTGTTAACGATACTTATCAAATCTATCGCGCCTACACTTCATTGTCCAATGCCGAAGCCGGAACCAAAAACACTTCCATCCCGATCACCTTTAACGGTGGCAATCGCGATTTGGTGGCCAACGGCGAGCAATGGAATATCGCCTGTTATTCCAACGGTACCACGGCGGATACGACAGCGGTGACGGTGGACGGTTGGAATACCGGGACAAATAATTTTATCCGGATTTTTACTCCCGTTTCAGCGACCGAAGTGGGTACAAGTCAGCGACATGACGGCAAATGGGATGAAAACAAATACCGCCTGGCCGGCACGGTGACCGGTAGCAATACGGGTATGATGACAATTCAAGATTTACATGTTCGGATAGACGGGTTGCAAATGCGACTTACCAGTATGACCGCCAACAGTCAAGCTGTGTTATTGTTTTTAAATCAGACCGGTTTACCGGAAGTTTATGCCAGTAATAATATTATCAGAGGCGAAGGTACGATTTCCTATCTTGAGCATTTTGGAATTGCTTTTTATTATGATCCTGCGGGAGCTAAGGGTTATGTTTACAATAATATCATTTACGATTTCGGTTACAACAATAGCAATAGCGCCGGGGCGGCTTTTGGCGGAGACGGAGATCGTTATTTCTATAATAATACTATTCATAATACTTATCACGGTTTTCTCAGTTTATCGACTACCACTTATTTAAAAAATAATATTACTCAAAATTGTTTGGAAGGTTACAACGGAACCCCCAATTCATCTTCGGATTACAACCTCTCCGATTTGGCCAGTGACGGACCGTCGCCGTCTTATCGGTACGGTTTGGCGACTGAGGTGACTTTTGTCGATGAGGCCAATGATGATTTTCATCTTTCTCAAAACGATCCTTATGCCAGAAACTTCGGCACCAATCTTTCTTCCGATACTTATTTGCCTTTCTCGACCGATATTGACGGCGCTACTCGTACTTCGGTGACGGCTTGGGATATCGGGGCGGATGAAACCGCCACGCGGATTTTCAGGAGTGTCGGGCCAAGTGCGACGGGACTTTTGGCCAGCGACAGCTCGCATGCCAATACGGTTACTTTGACCGGTGGAGTGGCGACTTTTAGTGCCGCCCTGGCTGATAATATCGGAGTAGGTGACGCAGTTATAATCGATACAGGAGGAACCGATCAAGCTATCGACGCCAGCGATACTCTGCTATTTATCCACAGTAGAACAAGTTCAACATCTTACACACTTAGAACACATACCGGCTCCGTACCCGGAGACATCTCTGTTAACGATACTTACAGTATTTTCCGCGCATATACATCTCTCTCCAATGCCGAAGCCGGCACCAAAAACACTTCCATCCCGATAACTTTTAATGGTGGCAATCGTGATTTAGTGACTAACAACGAAGAATGGAATATCGCTTGTTATGCCTATGGGACGACAGCGGATACGACAGCCGTAACAATTGATGGTTGGGGCACGGCTCAGCAAAATTTTGTCAAAGTTTACACGCCGGTTAATTCGAATGAGGTGGGAGTCAGTCAGAGACATAGTGGAAAAGAAGATTTATATAAATACTATTTAAGTAATTCTGTCGGTTCGGCTGTTCGCTATCTTTATTTTGACGGTTTGCAACTTATTTTATCCGGCAAAGGAGCCTTTACTTTAAATAAATTTGATAGCTACAAAACTTATATTAGCAATTGTTTTATGAAAAGTGATGGGAGTGGAAGTGGGATTTTTCTTTTTAATTCTTCAGGAATGGTCCGTGCTTGGAATAATGTAATTATTAGTTTTGTGAATGGCATAATGGTAAATAGGTCTGGTAATGTTTTTAATAATAACACTATTATAGGCAGCTCGAGTTATGGTATTTGGCAAAATAACGGTCAACTTGCCAATAATAATTTAATTGTGGGTTCGGGAATTGCCAATTATTATAATCATAGCTCCGGTTTATCCGGTTACAATAATTTATCTTCCGATGGAACTTCTTCCGGGACAAACCCGATTATCAATGCCGATGTTCAATTTGTAAATGAAGCCGGTTATGATTTTCATCTGGCTCAAACCGACACAGCTGCGCGGGGAGCGGGCGTCAATCTGACCGCCGATGCCAATTTGCCTTTTTCGACCGACATCGATGGCCAGTTGCGTAATCCTTCCGGAGCGGGTTGGGATATCGGAGCGGATGAGGGGACGGTGGAATTTGTCTCGACCGTGATGCAAAGCGGAGGAAATTTCAGCACTCTATCTTCTTGGGAAGACGCGATTGATAGTGACTTAGTGGCCAACACGACCAGAGTTTTTGCTCACGGCGGAATCACCGGCACGATTGTCGGAGGAAATACTGTCACCGGTCTTACCAGCGGAGCAACCGCCACAGTCGTTTATGCCACTTCTGCCCAAATCCTTCTCCACACTGTAAGTGGAATCTTCCAATCCGGAGAAACTGTCCAAGTTTCCAGTGGCAACAGTGTCGTTATATCTGACAATGGTAATCCCGCCTCGGCCGTCGCCAAAATCGACGGCGCGTGGACCGTGGCGGATACCACGGCGGTGACGGTGGATGGGTGGACAAGCGGACCAGATAATTATATTAAAATCTACACCGCCCCAGCCGCCAGACATAGTGGGAAATGGGATGAGGGGAAATATAGATTAGGTCAAAATGTTTCTGGAGATTATCTTGTTATTAGTGATATTTATACAATAGTTGACGGTATTCAAATTCAAAGCAGATCGGTACATGGCAATATAGGCATATCTGTCTTTGCTGATGAGGTATTTATAAAAAATAATATTATAAAAGATATTAATACTGGGATTTATGTAGATTATCAATTAAATGCATATATATATAATAACTTAATTTATAATGTTAGATTTACTGCTATATACATACATAGTTATACAGAAAATCATATTTATGGAAATACATTAATTACGAATATAGATAATATAGAGGATCCTATTTCCAATGGTGCGCTTCTTTTAAACTTTGGAAGCCAAAGTGTAATAAATAACATTATTCAGGGATTTACAAATTTTAAATCCGGAACAGGTGGATTTAAATCAAATTCTGATTATAATATTACAGATACAGTAACTGCTTCGGGCGGTATTCATGATAAAATTAACACCACCGTTTCTTTTGTCTCCACCACTGCCGGAGCGGAAGATTTCCATCTTTCCCAATCTGATACCGCTGCCAAAGACGCAGGCACTGACTTGAGTACTTACTTCACCACCGACATTGACGGAGCCACCCGTACCTCGGTGACAGCTTGGGACATCGGCGCAGATGAAACCGCCACGCGGATTTTCAGGAGTGTCGGACCGAGCGCGACGGGACTTCTCGATAGTGATAATTCTCATGCCAACACCATCACCCTTACTTCCGGAGTGGCGACTTTTAGTGTGGCTCTGGCTGATAATATCGGCGTAGGAGACGCAGTAATTATCGACACCAATGGCGGTACTGGCGATCAATCCATTGCTTCTGACGATACTTTGCTATTTATCCACAGTAGAACAAGTTCAACATCTTACACACTTAGAACGCACACCGGCTCCGTACCCGGAGACATCCCTATCAATGATACTTGGCAGATTTATCGCGCTCATACATCTCTAGCCAACGCCGAAAGTGGAACAATTAATTCCACCCTAAGTACAATGGGATTTGCATTTAACGGAGGTAATCGTGATCTTATCGCTAACAATGAACAGTGGAATATCGCCTGCTATGCTAATGGGACGACAGCAGACACAGCCCAAGTCGCAGTTAGTGATTGGATTGTAGGGCCATATAATTATATTAATATTTACACCCCAGTTGACCTTGGTGAAGTGGGAGTATCGCAAAGACATGCTGGAAAGTGGGATGATAAAAAGTATAAATTAGAAGCTCCGGTTGGATATGCAGCCGCTCTTAATGTATATGAAGAATATTCAAAGCTAGAGGGGTTGCAAGTTTACAATAACGCAGATGGATCAATTAATATATTTTGTAACCCGAGTATTAATGGAAGTATTATTATAGCAAATAATATTGTTAAGGGTGGTAATAATTCAGCTTATGGAAGTATTGATTTGAGACAAACTAATAGTATCCAATATTGGAAAGTATATAATAATATAGTCTATGATTCTGCCAATTATGGAATTGTGATGAGTTCATCCAGCGGTACATATAGGGGTTTCATTGCTAATAATACGGTTATAAATACGAATGTTGGTATAAGTGGTGGTCAATATAATTCAGGAAGCCTTTCTATTTATAATAATATTTGTGTTAAAAATATAATTGATTATGACACTTATTCAGTCACAAGTAATAATATTTCCTCCGACGCTACTTCTCCAAATGGAGTAAGTTTCCAGAATAAAACAGTATTATTTATTGACGAAACTAACAAAGATTTTCATCTGGCTCAAACTGACACATCAGCCAAAAATGCGGGTACTGACTTGAGTACTTACTTCACCACCGACATTGACGGGGCCTCTCGCAACTCATCCATAAACAATTGGGATATCGGCGCAGATGAAACCGCCACTCAGATTTATCGAAGTGTCGGGCCGTCTAGTCCAGATTATTTGGCTAATGATTCTTCGCATACTCGTACAATTGCTGTGGTCAGTGGTGAGGCAACTTTTAGTATAGGTTTGCCTGGTGCTATCGGGGTGGGTGACGCAGTTATAATCGATACAGGAGGAACCGATCAAGCTATCGATGTATCGGATACATTACTATTTATTCATGGTCGCACGGATAGCACACACTATACTTTGCGCACCCATACCGGTGCAATTCCTAGTGACATTTCTGTTGCCAATGATACCTGGCGAATTTATCGAGCTTATACAAGTCTGGCTAATGCTGAAAGTGGAATTGGAAATGCTTATTTTTCAATACCATTTAATGGAGGTAATCGCGACCTGGTGACCAATAATGAACAATGGAATATCGCTTGTTATGCTAAAGGCGCGACAGCGGATACGACAGCGGTGACAATTGACGGGTGGAATACCGCTCAACAAACTTATTTAAAAGTTTACACTCCGGTTAATTCGAATGAGGTTGGTTTTTCGCAGCGACATAGTGGGAAATGGGATGATAGTAAATACAACTTAAAACCTACCGCAACGTTTACGATATTAGGAAAATATATACAGATAGAAGGTTTACAAGTTCAATATTCAGAAAGTTATCAATCGTCTGTACATATCTCCGGAGGGGCAATAACATTTAGCAATAGCATTATTATTCCCAAAAGCACTGCATTATCGGCTGCGGGCATTATGATATATAATTCAAGTACTTTTGGAGGATCATATATTTTTAATAATATTATTTATGGTCTTGTTGGTGGCGGAACTTTGCAGAGAGGTATATATGCCAATGTGGCTTCTGCTGAACCCTATGTTTATAATAATACTGTTGTAAATTGTTCAATGGTGGGGATTGTAAACGGTAGCGGAAAAATGTTTGCCAAAAATAACCTGTCTTATAACAATGCACTGGATTATGATGGTCTATTTCAGTCTTCATCTAATAATCTTTCCAAAGATGCAACTGCGCCCGGAACAGATGCAAAAATTAATCAGACGGTCAATTTTGTCAACGAAGCCGGTTATGATTTTCACTTGGCGCAAACCGACACGGCAGCGCGGGGGGCGGGAGCGAATCTTACGGCTGAGATTGCCACGTCGGAGTACCTCCTCGCAATGACAAGGGATGTGGATGGTCAACTCCGAAATCCCGCCGGAGCGGGTTGGGATATCGGCGCTGATGAGGGGACGGTGGAATTTGTCGCGACGGTGATGCAAAGCGGAGGAAATTTCAGTACTTTATCCTCTTGGGAAGACGCGATTGATAGCGATTTGGTGGCGGATACGACCAGAGTTTTTGCTCACGGCGGAATTACCGGCACGATTGTCGGAGGAAATACTGTTACCGGTCTCACCAGCGGAGCAACCGCTACGGTGGTTTATGCCACTAGCACTCAGATATTATTAAGCAGTGTAAGTGGCGTCTTTCAATCCGGAGAAACTCTCCAAGTAACTGTCGGCAACAGCGTCGTCATCTCCGACAATGGCAATCCCGCCTCGGCCGTCGCCAAAATCGACGGCGCGTGGACCGTGGCGGATACGACAGCGGTAAGTATCAATGGTTGGATAAGCGGACATGATAATTATATTAAAGTTTATACGACTGATAGTGCTAGACATCAAGGAAAGTGGGATAGTAGTAAGTATATAATTAGTGCAATTTCGCCCCTTGGTGTATATGTTGATAATATTACGGTTGATGGTTTGCAGGTTGAGTCCACTCGTTATAATGGTCTCAGCGTGAGTACCTCGGATTATTATTTGGAGAATATTACGGCATCCAATAATATAGTTATTTGTACTTATGCAGATCCTACCCATAATGGTCTAATAGTCGGTAGCCCTTATAATAGTCATAACATTAGAGTGTTTAATAATATTGTGTACAATTTCAATGTCGGGATTGATATAGGTGCTAGTTATCCGTCTACTAATTTTATTGTGGCCAATAATACTGCTTATGGAAATAAGACAAAGGGATTTGATGTCGGTGGAACTGGACTGTCTGTTAATAATAATATTTCTATGAATAATACTCTGGATTATGAAATGAGTTATGCATCTGCTTTGCACTCTCACAACATCTCCTCCGACGCTACCGCTCCGGGATCATCCGGTTCCAAGATCAATGCCGAGGTTAAGTTTGTCTCAACTGAAGCCGGTAATGAAGACTTCCACCTCCACCCCGATGACAGATTTGCCAAAGATGCAGGTACTGACTTGAGTACGTACTTCACGAATGATATAGATGGACAGACCCGCCTCCGTCAAGACTCCGGCGTGGCGCAGTGGGATATCGGAGCAGATGAAACCGCTACGCGGATATATCGCAGTGTGGGACCGGGTGCGACGGGACTTTTGGCCAGCGACAGCTCGCATGCCAATACGGTTACTTTGACCAGTGGCGTAGCGACTTTTAGCGCCGCTTTGGCTGACAATATCGGCGTAGGCGACGCAGTCATTATCGATACCAATGGCGGTACTGGTGACCAATCCATTGCTTCTGACGATACTTTGCTATTTATCCACAGTAGAACAAGTTCAACATCTTACACATTTAGAACTCACACCGGCGCTACCCCGAGCGACATCACTATTAATGATACTTATCAAATCTACCGTGCGCATACTTCTCTCGCTAACGCCGAAGCTGGCACAATCAACTCTACTTTAAGCACGATGGGATTTACCTTTAACGGAGGCAATCGCGACTTGGTGGCCAACAACGAACAATGGAATATCGCCTGTTATGCCAATGGAACCACAGCAGATGGCGGTGTATCAATAACAGGTTGGACGACAAGTCATCAAAATTATATTAAATTGTACACACCTGTAAGTAGTAACGAGGTTGGAGTTAGCCAGAGACATGGGGGGGTGTGGGATAATAATAAATATAGTATTTTTACATCATCAGTAAATGGTGTTCATGTGTATGACAAATATGTAAAAGTTGATGGTTTACAAATAAAAACTAATGGAAATTGGCGAGCAGGATTTTGGGTTGAGAATACTGTTTCACAGGGATCAATTTATATAAGTAACAACTTAATAACAACAACAGATTACTGGGGAATATTTTCAGGATTTCAAAACAAAATTTCAATATATGCCAGTAATAATATAATATATGATTCTGTTGCAGGGGGTATTTATCAATATGCAGGCAATGCACTTTCATATTATTATAATAATACAATAAATGGTATGCCTTTCGGCTTCGGGTCTAATGGCAGTATGTCTGCTATTTTAGTAAATAATATTACTCAAAATTGCACAGATGGATACAGCGGAACATTTGACGCCTCTTCAGATTATAACATCTCCGACCTCGCTGCTGATGCGCCAGGCACTAACTCCAAAAACTCCACCAATGTTTTATTTCTTGACGAAGCCAATGATGATTTCCGCTTGAGCTCGGACGATACCGTCGCCAAAGGCTCCGGACTCAATCTTTCCACCGATGCCAATCTGTCATTCTTTGACGACATCCGCGGTCAAGCCCGACCGGCTTCTCCCACCGCTTGGTCAATTGGCGCTTCCGAACCTCAAGGCGCCGGCAAAATCAAACTCGAAGGCACCCAAATCAAAATGGAAGGCGACGCCAAGTTTGAATAATCTCTTTTAATTAATTATTGATTATTAACGCATTAACGAATTAACGAGTTTGTGGTTTCAGAGTCTTCCTTTTTTAAAGGGAGATGTCCGGAGGACAGAGGGATTTTATTTTTGGCGGTCCAACCCCCGACATGGGGGTTGGACCGCCAAGTACCGCTAAAAGATAAAAATATGCGCAAAACAATTTTTGCCAACGGAGAATATTATCATATATATAATTGAGGTGTGGATAAGCGGGAGATTTTTCTTAACGATTTTGTTTTTGGGTCTCCCTTTTTGTCATTCCGACCAACTCTTTTCTGTCATTCCGCTCGCCGCGGCGAGCGAAAAATCTCCCTGCTGTCATTCCGACCGAACAAAGCTTTGCCTGCCTGCCGGTAGGCAGGTACTCAAAGTTTGGAAGTGGAGGAATCTAGATCTCTCGACTTCATTCGCTAGTCGCTCATTTCGCTCGAGATGACAAGAGATCTCTCCCTCGCTGCGGCGAGCGAGATGACACACTACTCGTCTTTGCGAGGGTACTCCCGAAGCAATCTAAAACGATTTGATCCCAAGGCTCAACCTTAAAAGCCCCCAAGGTTGAGCCTTAGGAAAATTTAAATCCCCCCCTTAATCCCTCTTGATAAGGGGGAGACAAAAGAAATCCCCCTTATTTCCCCCTCCGGATTAAATTTTTTGTGATGGGTGAGGAATTGTTTATGATGGAGAATATATGCAATGAGGAAGGTTTTTACGGATATCCAAAATCATTGCATATATTTTGGAGTATGGTATAATCTGTAGGTAATAAAATTAACTATAAAACTATGGCTAAAAAACGTTATTTACAGGATGATATTGTCCGAGACTTGGAGGATAAAATGGTTTTTATCGGCGGACCACGCCAAGTGGGAAAGACTACTTTAGCCCGTCTGGTGGGAAACGGTAATTATAAAAAATACGCTTATCTTAACTGGGATAATCGAACGGATAGAAAAACGATTTTGAGTGAAGAATTTCCCGCTGATGCCGGTCTTTTGATTTTTGACGAGATTCACAAATATAAAAAATGGAAAAACTATATTAAAGGAGAATATGACAAGCACAAAGAGCGCTTTGATATTATTGTTACCGGTAGCGCCAGATTGGATCTTTATCGGCGAGGTGGAGACTCGCTTATGGGAAGATATCATTATTTGCGGTTGCACCCTTTTTCTTTGAGCGAAGTTATAGGCAAAAAACGCGACATAGATGTTTTTAAGGAGCTGGTTTTTACGGACGATCCAAAAGGAAATAAAGCACGAAAAATATTTGATGAGCTGTTTATTTTTGGCGGATTTCCTGAGCCATTTCTAAAAAAGGATATGCGAACATTGCGCCGTTTCCATATGGAACGATTGGAGCGACTAGTCAAAGAGGATATTCGTGACTTGGAATCCGTGCGAGATATTTCCGCTATTCAGATCTTGGTTGAACTTTTACCTCCAAAAGTCGGCTCTCTTTTATCCTTAAATTCCATGACGGAGGATTTACAAGTTACCTATAAAACCGTGGCTCACTGGATGGATATATTGGAAAAATTCTACTATCATTACCGAATTTATCCCTATAATGCAAAAACAATCCGTTCTCTCAAGAAGGAGCCCAAAATGTATCTTTGGGACTGGTCGCAGATTAGCGATGAAGCGGCACGTTTTGAAAACATAATAGCCTCGCATCTCCTCAAAACTGTCCATTATCTTACGGATATTGAGGGCTACAAGGCGGAACTGTTTTTTCTTCGAGATATAGAAAGTCGGGAGACTGATTTTTTGGTAACGATTGATAGAAAACCTTGGTTTTCGGTGGAGGTGAAACTGTCCTCCTTGGAAATTTCTAAACCACTTAAATATTTTTCCGACAAATTAAAAATACCTTTTAATTACCAGGTGGTCAAAAAAGAAGGTATAGATTATCAGTATGAAAATATACGCGTAATCAGTGCGGATAAATTTTTAAGTGCCCTGATTTAATTTTTCCTGCTTCTCCCAGCGGATTAAATGTGTGGAAATTAGAGAGTAAGATTCTGAAACATCGGCGCTTGCGGAGTTCTCGATGCCAAAAAAATCAAACTCGAAGGCACCCAAATCAAAATGGAAGGCGACGCAAAGTTTGAATAATCTCTTTTAATTAATTATTGATTATTAACGCATTAACGAATTAACGAGTTTGTGGTTTCAGAGTCTCCCTTTTTTAAAGGGAGATGTCCGGAGGACAGAGGGATTTTATTTTTGGCGGTCCAACCCCCGACATGGGGGTTGGACCGCCAAGTACCGCTAAAAGATAAAAATATGCGTAAGGTAATTTTTGCCAACGGAGAATATTATCATATATATAATAGAGGTGTGGATAAGCGGGAGGTTTTTCTTGATGATTTTGATTATGCCAGATTTATTAAATCAATGTGGGAGTTTAATACAATTGATCCGATTGGGAGCTTGTACGAGTTAAATTTTCGTCATAAGGACTTAGGGGTTGGACCCCCAATTGGGGGTCCAACCCCTAAGTCTGAGTTGGTTCAAATAATTGCGTATTGTTTAAATCCAAATCATTATCACATGATATTGAAACAAGTTTCTGAAAATGGAATTTCTGAATTTATGAAGCGAATGGGTGGAGGTTATACTACTTATTTCAATAAAAAATACGATCGTTCCGGTGCTCTTTTTCAAGGAAGATTCAAATCTATCCACATCGATACCAATGAATATTTATTACATCTTTCCGTTTATGTGAATAAAAATAATTTTATCCACGGTTATAAAAATTCAGGGACTAAGTCCCCAATTGGGGACTTAGTCCCTGAATTTTGGCAATATTCGAGCTATCTTGATTATATCGGCAAAAGAGATGGCAAACTGTGTAATAAGGAAGTTATCTTGGGTCAATTTAAAAATAATCAAGGCTCAACCTCGGGGTCTTTTGAGGTTGAGCCTTTTGACAATTATCGGGATTTTATGCAAAAGACCGCCTTGTATTTTAAAGACAAAAAAGAAATGGAAAAATATTTATTGGAATAAACTTTTTAAAAATTTAACTATTCTTGGCGGTCCAACCCCCAACATGGGGGTTGGACCGCTTTTTGTATGACTTTTTATTTTATTGAATATTTAAATATTCTAATATTGGATGAAGCCCGTCAGTCGCGACTGACAGGCTGAATATTGATTATTGAATATTGAGTATTATTTGGAAATTATTTCTCCTCTTCTTCCTGATTATCTTTATCAAAAATCCCGTCTTCCCATCTTTTTATCATTGATGAGTCGTAATCGGTCCGGAAGTCTTGATTGAGGTAGTGGAGAATTGAGTGATTGTCCAAAACTCGTGTCTCTTCTTTGATTTTTTCCGGATCGGTTTTATTTTTTTTGCTTTCACTGATTTCTTTGCCACTTTTAGTATTGATATAAATTTTTTCTTGGGCGATTTTGTTGTAGCCGGAAATCATCGGAGTCTCACTTTCTACCGGTTGATAAGCGATAAATTCTTCTCGAGGTTTGTTTTCCAAAACTTTGGTCATATAGTTTTTCCAAATCGGTCCGGCCACATAAGTTCCGTCGGCGCCGGAGCGCATCGGGGAGTTGTCATTGTTGCCGGCCCAAACTCCGATCGCAATCGAAGGGGTGTAGCCGACTGTCCAAGCGTCGCGGAAATCTTGAGTGGTTCCGGTTTTTCCCGCCACGGTTTGGTCTTTGATATTAAAGGCGTTGTTGGGACCGAAGACCGCCATCCGAGCCTGATTGTCGGAGAGGATAGAATTTATTTTTCTCGCCACTTCGGCATTGATCACTCTTTCTTCCTTTTTTTCGTAGGCGTAAATTGTTTTGTTTTGAGAGTTGGTAATATTCAAGATAGCGGTGTGAGAATTCTTTAGCCCGTCATTGGCAAAGACGCCGAAAGCGGAAGTTTCTTCCAATAACTTCACCGCTCCGCCTCCCAAAGCCAAAGCCAGACCGTAATTGTCATTATCGGAAAGAGTGGTGATGCCCATGCGACGAGCCAATTCGATGGTGTCGGGAACTCCGGCGATATAGAGAGTTTTGACAGCCGGAATATTGAGAGAGCCGGATAAGGCTTGACGAATGGAAACCAGACCGCTAAATTTGCCGTTGTAATTTTGGGGAATATAATCTTTGCCGCTCCCGTCCGGACCGAAATTGGTGCGGACATCGTAAATCAAGGTTTCCGGTTGCAAACCTTTTTCAAAAGCTTTGGCATACACAATCGGTTTAAAAGATGAGCCGGGTTGACGAAGGCGAGTGGCGACATTAACCTCACCGTCGATTTTTTTGTCAAAATAATCCAATGAACCCACCATCGCCAAAATTTTTCCCGTAGTCGGTTCAATTGCCACCAACGAGGCGTTTTCGGCTTGGAAATTGTTCAGATGTTGGCGGGAATTTTTCAGAGTTTCCTCGGCTAATTTTTGTTTTTCCCAATCCAGCGAGGTGATTATTTTCAATCCGCCGTTTTCCAGCATCTCTCGGCCGTACTCTTTTTCGAGTACATCGATAACATACATTACAAAATGAGGCGCCTCGATATCGCGCGTTAGCGGTTTGACTTTTTCAAAGGTATTGATGGAGAGGGCTTCTTTTAATTTTTGGGAATCGGTCCAATCTAATTTTTGCAATCTTTCCAAAATAGCGCGTTGTTTCTTGAAAAGTCGGTCGTCGTTTTCGCCGTGAGGAAAGTAGAGACTGGGAGCATTGGGTAAAACCGCCAAAAAAGCCGCTTCGTCCAAAGTTAAATCCTTAGCATCTTTTTCAAAATAAGTTTGAGCGGCCGCTTGAATTCCGTAAGCATTGGCACCGTAAGGAATTTGATTGAGATACATATCCAAAATTTCGTCTTTGGAGAAAACGCGCTCCATTTTGATGGCCAAAACCGCTTCCTTGGCCTTGCGAGTGATAGTTTTTTCTCTGGTCAAAAATAGACTGCGCGCCAATTGTTGAGTGATAGTGGAAGCTCCTTGCTCGATTTTTTCGTTTTCGATATTGGCTCTCAGAGCGCGAAAAAGGGATTTGATATCGATGCCGAAATGGTTATAAAAATTGTCGTCTTCGGCGGCCAAAGTGGCGATGCGGACTGTGTCCGGAATCTCTTCGTGAGCGATCACTTTTCTGTTTTCTTCGCCGAAAATTTTATACAAAATATGTTCCCCGCTACTGTCGTAAATAGCGGAGGCTTGATTGATGGTTACTCCCGGGAGATTTCTGACATCCGGGGTATTGGTATAAAAATAGACAAAAGTCAAAACAGCCAGCAGAAATCCGGCCACCAGCACATCAAAAAAGCCCAAGGCGATTTGCAAGAGGATATTTAGAAAAATATTTTTCTTGGCTTTTTTATCAGTCTTTTTCTTCATAATTATATTTTCAGTTTAGCACAAACTTTTTAAGACACATAATCATAGCATTTTAAATAGAAAAAGTCCATAAGGAGGGTAAATAGTAGTTAGTTATAGAAGAAGATTTATGATTTATGAATAGTAAATTTGTTATTGTTTAGTTAATGAGTTAACGGATTAACGAGTTGAGAATACTAATCAATATTTTTTAATTACTTCTATTTTTTCGTCATTGCGACTCGTCCACCTTGGAAGAGCACAAAGGCGGGACAGGCCCCATCTCTCTGTCTTTGCGACTCGCCTCGTTGAAGCTTAGCGAAGCGGGGGAGGTACTCCGACGTGTCAATCTCAAACGATTCAGGATTCAAAATTCAAGAATGGAAAATTAATTATTTCTGAGTTAACGGATTAACGATTTGGGAGAATGTTCTTCCGGGGGTCGCCCTTTTTAAAGGGAGATGTCTAGCGAGGTAGAGGGATTTAAATCCCCCTTAGTCCCCCTTTAATAAAGGGGGATACTGAAAAAAGACAGAGGGATTTTTATTAATTATGATTATTTATTAACGAGTTAAAGAATTAACGAGTTGGAAGATAGATTTAATATTTAGGATTTAAGATTTAACCTTCGCTCATCGTCATTGCGACTCGTCCACCTTGGAAGAGCACAAAGGCGAGACAGGTCTCGCTAACTCACCGAAACAGATTCGCCTTAATGAAGATACTGGTAGCGGAGGTATTCCAGCGCGACAATCTCGTTTGAGACTGCTTTGGGCATATTTCACAGAGACAAAATAATTGGTAAATAGTTATTAATTGATATAAACAATCATTGAAGATTGAAGAATTGATCATTGGATGATTATTGAATATTGAAAGTTGAATATTGTGACTTGCTCCAAGTGTTGACAAAAAAAACAATTCTGTTATTATGGATGGTGATATCCGGTTAGATCAAAATTTAATAGATCAAGAAGTGATAGAGGTTTCATTTTCAGTTTATTCAAGCATTAGGAATGAAAGGTTAACATGAGTTTAACTCCTCTATTTTTGTGTTTGTATAATTTATGACTCAAAAAAAAGAATTAATAATGGTTGAAGGTGTGGTGGAGGAAACTCTGCCTAGTACGACTTTTAAGGTTAAATTGGAAAACGGACATGAAATCTTGGCTCATATTTCGGGCCGAATGAGAGTAAATTATATCAAACTTTTGCCGGGCGACAGAGTTATTTTGGAAATGAGCCCGTATGATTTGACCAGAGGAAGAATAACGAAGAGATTATAAAAATATTCAATAATCAATATCCAATATTCAATGTCAAATTAAGTTTCAAAAATAATAATTTTACAAGTTTTAATTGAAAAGAGTTGCAGTTTATATAATTCGTATATTCGTATAAATTCGTAATTCGTAGAGAAATACATGAAGGTACGAGCATCAGCCAAAAAAATCTGCGCCCACTGTAAGGTGGTTAGACGCCGAGGCAAAGTTTATGTAATTTGCAAGAATCCCAAACACAAGCAAAGACAGGGATAATATGCAAAAATTTCAAATGACAATTTTCAAATGTCAAATGAATTTATAAATTATAATTTTAAATTAATTATCAATTACAAGTTACTAGCTACTAGCTACAAGCTACTGGCTACCATCTAATATATGACAGAAGAAAAAGATACAATGAAAGATCCGGGTGTCGACACGGTTGTTTCCGAAGAGGGAAATAAAGCGGTAGCCGAACCGGCTCAAGCCAAGAAAGGTAAACGTTCCGTTTTTAAGGGTCAAGCCCATATTCAATGTACTTATAATAATACAATTGTTACTATTTCCGATATGAACGGGGCGACCTTGGGTTGGTCCAGTGCCGGAATGCTCGGTTTCAAAGGAGCCAAGAAATCCACTCCGTTTGCCGCTACCAAAGTGGCTTCCGATGTGGCGGAAAAAGTCAAAAAATACAATTTGAAAGAATTAATGATTTTTATCAAGGGTATCGGCGGAGGACGAGAATCGGCGGTGCGCGGTTTATCGGGTGCCGGTTTTGAAATTTTGTCTATCAAAGATATCACCCCGGCTCCGCATAACGGTTGTCGCAGAAGAAAGACAAGAAGAGTTTAAATTAATTAATAATTAAAAATTAAGAATTAATTTGTAATAATAAATTAAAATTTTAAATAATTACTGGCCACTGGCTACTAGCTACAAGCTACTAGCTACAAGCTAAAATAATTATGGCAAGAATTGCAGGTGTAAACATCCCGGACAACAAAAGAATTGAGATCGCTCTCACTTATATTTTCGGTATCGGGCGTTCAAGTAGTGGCGATATTTTGGATAAATTAAATATCGACAAAAATATCCGCGCCAAAGATTTGACTTCCGAGCAAGTTAATGCGCTCAAAAACGATATTGAAGCCGGTTATAAAATCGAAGGAGAATTGAAGCACGAAATCAGAATGAATATTCGTCGTTTGAAGGAAATCGGTTGCTATCGAGGCGCTCGTCATCAAAGAGGTTTGCCGAGTCGCGGTCAAAGAACCAAGACCAATAATCGAACCTTGCGTGGCAATGTCCGACATACGATGGGAAGCGGAAGAAGATCGGTGGAGAAAACCTAGAAATAATTAAAAGTTTAAAATTAAAAATTAAAAGTTACAATTCAAAATTAATAATTTAAAAAAAACTTTGAGCTGATAACTGCAACTTTTAATTTTACACTTTGAATTTTAAACTAAGGAATTGAGTTATAGATTGATAAACTTTAAATAATTACAAAAACCACTAGCTTATATGTAAAAACTGCTAGTTACAAAGAATTATGGCAAGAGATTTAAATCCAAAATGCAAACAATGCAGAAGAGCCGGAGAAAAACTTTTTCTCAAAGGTGATCGTTGCGGTTCTACTAAATGCGCAATGATAAAAAAAGCCTATGCGCCCGGAGTGCACGGCAAAAAAATGGGTCGCGGATTGAGCGAGTACGGCCGACAGTTGGCGATGAAACAAAGAATCAAAAGAATTTACGGAGTTTTGGAGCGACAATTCCGAAAACATTTTAACGACATCAAAAACAAAGAGGGAGTTACCGGAAATCTTTTGATGACCAGACTGGAAATGCGTTTGGACAATGTGGTTTATCGTATGGGCTTGGCTTCTTCTCGAAACTTGGCTCGTCAAATGGTTAATCACGGTCTTATTAAGGTTAACGGTCGCAGATTGACTATTCCGTCGGCGGAAGTAAAGGTGGCCGATTTGGTAAGTGTCAATGAAACCAAAAAGGAAAAGAAATATTTCAAAGAAATAGAAACTTCTCTTAAGAATAGAAAAGATATCCCGGCGTGGATTGCCTTGGATGCTAAGAAGCTTGAGGGAAAAATTTTAGCGCTTCCAGATTTGGAAAACATCGGCGTAAATGTCGATCCTCAGTTGGTGGTGGAATATTATTCTCGCTAGAATTAATTTATAATTTAAATAACTTTTACCAAAAAATATGCAATCAATAACATTGCCCAAAAAATCTAAATTTATCGAGACCGGAGAAAGTAGCGGTAAATTTATCATTGAAGATTGTTATCCCGGATACGGGACAACTTTGGGAAATTCTCTTCGCCGAGTACTTTTGTCTTCTTTGGACGGATCGGCGGCTACCGCTATTAAAATCAAGGGTGTAGCGCATGAGTTTTCCACTATCGAAGGAGTTTTGGAGGATGTGGTACAGATAATTTTGAATGTTAAGAAACTTCGTTTCAAATCTTTTAGCGATGAGCCGGTTCGAATGAGCTTGAAGTTTAACGGTAAGGGAGAAATAACCGGCAAGCAAATCAAAGGAACTTCCGAAGTGGAGGTTGTCAATAAGGAGCAACTAATCGCCACTTCGACCAATCCCAAGACTGAATTGGAAATGGAGATTGAGGTAGGGCGAGGTATCGGTTATATTCCGGTTGAAATGCAAGAAAAAAGAGATGAAATCGGATGGATCTCCATTGACGCTATTTATACTCCGGTCAAAAGAGTGAATTACAATGTGGAGAATATGCGAGTAGGAAAAAGAACCGACTTCGAGAGAATTGTCTTGGAGATTTTGACTGACGGTTCCATTACTCCGACCGAGGCTTTCAACAAGGCGGTGGAAATTTTGGTAAAACAATTTTCAGTTTTGTCCGAAGGTGTAGACGAGACCACTCAAAGTCAAAAAGATGAAATTCAAAACTCCGGCAAACCGGAAGATTATGCGGCTGTTTTGGATAAAGAAGCGGAATCCGAGATGGAGGACAAGAGCGGAAAAGATGTCGAAAATATGAGCATTGAGGAATTGAAGGGGCTTTCCACCAGAACTTTGAACGCTTTAAAGGATAATAAAATCACCAAAGTCAAAGGTATCGTGAAATTATCAACCGAAGAATTGAATGATTTGAGCGGAATGGGTGAAAAAGGAGTTAAGGAAATTAAAAAAGCTATCGGTTTATTGGGCTTGATTTTGAAAAGTAACTAATCGCTTTGTGGCGAAATAAATAATTTTAGAAGGTATGAAACATTTAGTAAAAGGAAGAAAATTGAGCAGAGAAAAAGGTCAACGAGAGGCTTTGCTTAACGGTCTGATCGCCAATTTGGTTTTGAGCGAAAAAATTGTTACTACGGAAGCCAAGGCCAAAGAATTGAAACCTTTGATGGATAAAATTATCACCAAGGTCAAAAAGTCAAGTGCGGACAAGCAAAAAAAAGTTTCCGTCATTCGAGATTTAAAAAAGGATTTGAACGATGATTGCGTCAAGAAACTTTTCGGAGAATTGATCAAGAAATTCGAGGGACGCACCAGCGGATATACTCGAATTTTGAAACTGTCTCCGCGCAAGAGCGATAGCGCCAAGATGGCGGTGATTGAATTTGTATAGGTTTTAAGATGAGACAAATAAGATATACGGGACCAATGCGTCCTATGATTAAATTAAAAATATGGAAAGAAAATATTATCAAGTTGATGCTCGCGGAAAAGTTCTGGGAAGATTGGCTACCGAAATAGTCAAATTTTTGAGCGGGAAAAATAAAGTTAATTATACTCCCAATATCGACGGTGGAGATTTTGTCGTGGTGACTAATTCCGATAAAGTGGTTGTCACCGGCAATAAAACCAAGGATAAAATTTATTATCACTTTACCGGTTATCCGGGGGGGATAAAAGATATCAGTTTCGAGAAGCAAATGGAAAAAGATTCCCGTAAGGTAATAGAAACTGCAGTTAAGGGCATGCTTCCCAAAAACAAACTAAGCCGTCAAATGATGACTCGCTTATTGATTTATAAAAATGAAGAGCATAATCACAAAATAGATTTTAAAATTTAGAAATGAAAATTATTTATGAATAAAGAAGAAAAAACAACCGCCAAGAAAGTTCCCGCCAAAAAGGAGACTAAACCCAAAAAAGCCGTCAAAAAAGACAGTCAATATTTTTATGCGGTGGGGAGAAGAAAGACTTCCGTGGCGCAGGTAAGAATTTATCCCAGCAAAAAAGCGGAGGATAAAGATTTAACTGTTAATACCAGAGAGATGCGGGAATATTTTCCAGGGGTGATTATGCAATCGACCTTTGAAGCTCCTTTGCGAGAAACCGGATTGCAAGAAAAATTCAAGGTTTCCGTTTTGGTTCGAGGAGGAGGAATCAATTCTCAGGTAGAAGCGATCAGATTGGGAATTGCCAGAGCTTTGATAAAATTTGATGAAACTTTGCGACCGACTCTCAAAGCTAACGGATTCTTGAGTCGAGATTCGAGGAAAGTGGAGAGAAAGAAACCCGGCTTAAAGAAAGCTCGAAGAGCTCCACAGTGGGCGAAAAGATAACAGTCTTTTTGACCAATGCGAGGAAATTGGAGAAATTTACTTTTCAAAACATCTGCCTTTGGGTGGATGTTTTTTGTTTAAAAATATGAGCGTTAATTTTAAATTTTGAATTTTGAATTTTTAAACACTTTATTAAATAATCAATGCTCAATATTCAATATCCATTCAATATTTCAATATTTAAATATTCAATTTATTATTAAATGAACATTGTTTATTGGATATTATTTTTATCCTTCAAGCATCTACCCGAATTAAGTAAAAATATTTCAATATTTTTTATAATTTGACTTTTTACTTGAAATAATGTAAGAATTATAATTAATATTTTTTGGAAATCCAAAAATATTGTTTTTAGTTTTTTTGAAATATATATTGTCGGGAAGTTTCAATTCGTAAAAAATCGAAAAATAGGGAGAGAATTATGAAAGCCATTGTTGTGAAAGCCATTATTTTGGCCGGCGGATCAGGTACGAGACTGTGGCCTCTCAGTCGAAAAGACGGAGAAACCAAACAATTCCTGAGGCTTTATAGCGATAAGTCTTTATTGCAGGAAACGTATCTTCGGATGAAAAAAATAATTCCGCCTACGGGAATATTTTTTATAACTTCCGGCGGAACGGTGGCGCAAAAGGTTTTTGATCAGATAAGAGAAGTTGACAAGAGGTTTGCCAAGAGGCGGATTATCTCCGAAACTAAGAAATTGGACACCGCTCCGGCCATTGTTACGGCTGTGCGTTATATGCTTAGAAACGCTCAAATTAAGGAGGACGAGCAGATTATTGTTTTACCGGCGGATCATTATATTGCGGATTTAAATGAATTTCTCAAGGTCGTCAATGTTGCGATAGCGGAAAACGGAGACAATATTGGCACAATCGGAATTGTCCCTACCGGGCCGGAAACGGGATACGGCTATATAGAAAAAGGGCGAAAGTCGGGAAGTTACTTTAAGGCTTGTTCTTTCAGAGAAAAGCCCGCCAAAGAGGAGGCGGAAAGATATCTTCAGTCCGGAAAATACCTTTGGAATTCCGGAATTTATATTTTTAAACCCAAAACTATCTTTTCCGAGCTTGAGAAATATGCGCCCGAAATGCACGCTCTGCTTCTTGCCAAGGATGGCGAGGACTTTAATTCCAAAATCGAGAGGATAAAGCCGATATCTTTCGATTATGCTATCTCCGAAAAATCCCAACAAGTAAGGGTTATTCCCGGGGATTTCGGTTGGAACGATATCGGATCTTTCGACAGTTTGGCGAATATTTCGTCGGGAGAGGGTTGTGCTCTCTCTCTTAATGCAAGCAATATTCATGTTTACGGATCGGGAGAGATGCGGGTGTCGGTGGTGGGAGTGGACGATATAACCATCGTCTTTTCTTCCGACAAGAAGCATGTTTTGATTATCAAAAAAGGACAGGGCGAAAAAGTTAAAAAAATAGCCCAGGCTTTGGAGCGAGGATAGATCGGGACTTCTGGTTTCGGTTACGGGAGCCATTTGCGCAAAGCGCAAATGGCTCTTTTTTAAATTTATTGAAGTAGCGATACTTGAATATTATCTGAAAAGTACATCTTGAAAATTGGGATTTG
>Ga0265295_1003531_pt1 | contig 22620 bp, 17 predicted proteins | sample Munlansysbiofilm_FD_192503 | JGI IMG/M metagenome (GOLD analysis project Ga0265295, IMG submission 192503) | Leachate microbial communities from a municipal landfill in Southern Ontario, Canada - Methane capture system biofilm | ecosystem: Engineered > Solid waste > Landfill > Unclassified ...
GCCGTGCCGGCGGCCGATGCCCGGCTGGATCAGCAGCAACGCCAGCAGCGGCTGATTGCCCAGGCCGAGGCCGAGCGCCAGCGGATTGAGGCCGAGGTGGCTGCCGAGCGCCAGCGCCTGGCCAAAGATCGCGCCGCTCTGCAGGAGCGGCTGACCCGCCTGCGCCGGCAGGTGGAGGAAGAGCGGCGCCAGCAGGCCGACCTGGACAAGGAATTGACCCGGCTGCGGCGCGAGCGTGATCCTTTGGTGCAGCAGGTTGCTGAGGTTCAGCGGAGTTTGCAGACACTGACTGCGGTGTTGCGCCAGGCCGCCGAGGATACCCAGGCGCTGGTGAGCGCCAGCCCCTTCACCGCCCTGCAGCCCGATCGCGATGCTGCCCTGCAGCCGCTGCTGGGCGGAGAGGGTCTGCCGACCTTTACCCAGCTGGAAACCCTGCGTGATCTGTTGCTGGCCGAACTGCGCCAGAGTGGCGAGGTGCAGCGGGTGACCGGTCAGATTCTCGATGGCCAAGGCCAATCGCAGCCGGCTGAACTGTTGTTTCTGGGACCCTTTACCCAGGCCTATCGCACCCCGGCCGGCACGGTTGGTTTCGCGCTCTATTCGCCGGCCAGCCGTCGGCTGCTGGCGCTGACGCAACCACCCGACGGCCGGAATCAGCGGGCACTGGCGGCCTATTTCGCCGGCGAGTCCGATGCGGTGCCGGTTGATCCGGGGCTGGGCGACGCCCTGCGCCAGCTGGGCCAGCGCCGTGGTCTCGGGCAGCAGATCGCCGACGGCGGGCTGATTGTCTGGCCGATTCTGCTGATTGGATTGATCGCTGCGGTGCTGGTGGCCGAGCGTCTGTGGTTTCTGTGGCGCCAGCCACGCGGCGGCGATGCCCTGCTGGCCCAGTTGCAGCCCTGTCTCGAACAGCACGACTGGGCCGCCTGCGAACAGCTCTGTGGCACCGCCGACACCGCTCTCAAGCGGGTATTGGCGGCGGGCTTGGCTGCCCGTTGGCAGTCGCGCGAGGAACAGGAAAATGTGTTGCAGGAGGCTATCCTGGGTGAAATCCCGGCCTTGGAGCGTTTTCTCTCGACCCTGGCGGTGCTGGCCGCCATCGCGCCACTGCTGGGGCTGTTGGGCACCGTCACCGGCATGATCCAGACCTTCCAGATCATCACCCTGCACGGCACCGGCGATCCACGCTTGCTGTCGGCTGGCATTTCCGAGGCGCTGGTGACCACTATGCTCGGTCTGGCGGTGGCCATTCCGATTCTGCTGCTTCACAGCCTGCTGTCGCGCCGGGTGGAAAACCGCATTGCCGAACTGGAGGAAAAGGCCATCGCCTTTGTCAATCGACTGGCCCGTTTGCGGTTGACCGGGGCCGGGGATAAACCGTGACCGGTCTGTTCACCGCCGTTTTCGACTATCTTGCCCGCGGTGGCCTGGTCATGGTGCCGCTGGTGCTGCTGTCGCTGGTGCTGGGCTTGCTGGTCAGCCAGCGGCTGCTGGTGCTGCGGCCGCTGTTCGCCGCCGGGCTCGGTCGCGCTGAGGTGGCCGCCTGGCTCTGGCGGCCGGACGCGCCCGTCGGGGTTGGTCTGGCCGCCTGGCTGTTGCGTGAATTTGCCGTTCGGCGCAGTGGTGACGCTGCGCTGGATCAGCTGGTGCTGGAGGAAACCCGCCGGGTTTTGCACCAGCGCCTGACGGCCGGCCTTGGCTTGATTGGCGCGCTGGCGGCCAGCGCGCCGCTGCTGGGCCTGCTCGGTACCGTGCTGGGCATGATCGGGGTGTTCGATGGCATTGCTCTGATCGGCAGTGGCAATCCGCGACCGTTGGCACAGGGCATTTCCGAGGCGCTGATCACGACCCAGACCGGGCTGATCATTGCTATCTTTGGTCTGTACATGCGCAATTTTCTACAACGACGGGTGCAGTCGCTGCAGCAGCAGCTGGGTTCGCTGGTACTGTTTCTGCAGCGGCAGCTGCGCGGCGCAGGAGAGGTCCGATGATCCGTATCACCGCCCAGCGGCGGGCCCAGCGGCAGGGGCTGGAGCTCAATATCGCGCCGCTCATCGACATGGTGTTCATCCTGCTGATCTTCTTTCTGGTCACGACCCATTTCGTGCGGGAAACCGGCGTTGAGATCGCGCGGCCGACGGCTGCCACGGCCAGTCCGCGCGAGCGTGTCAGTTTGCTGATCGGTGTCACCCGCGAGCGCCGGCTGGTGCTGGAGGGCGAAACCGTCGATCTGGCGCGGGTGCGCACAGCCGTCGAGCGCCTGCTGCTGGAGAATCCGCAGGCGGCGGTGGTGATTGTGGCCGACCGTGACAGTCCCACCGGCCTGGCGCTGGAGGTGCTGGATGCCTGCCGGCTGGCCGGCGCCGAAGACGTGGCGCTGGCTGCCGCCGAGGCCCGCCCCTGATGGCCGTGAGTGGGGTTTTTCAGCGCCGCAGCTGGCTGGGCGCGCTGTTGCTGACGCTGGCGGGCAATGCGTTGTTGTTCGGTCTGCTGCCGCACCTGGTGCAGGAGCCTGACCTGCCGGAGGCGCCTGCCACCGCTCAGCCGGTGCGCCTGCTGGCAGCGCCGCCTCTGCCGAGCCGCCCCTCGCCGTCATCACAGCCGGCAGTCACGCCGAAAACGGTGGCGGTTGACCCACTGCCGGCGGCGCCGTTGCCTGAACTTCCGCGTTTGCCGCTGGCGCCGCCGACCCTGGCGCTCAACCTGCCCCTGTCCACCGCAGCTTCGCCAGCGCACGACTGGCCAGCGCCGCAGCTGCCGGGGGTACAGCTGCCGCCGCTGGCGGCGCTGCCGCAGTATTTCGAGGTGGACGAGCTCGATCAGCCGGTGCAGCCGCTGGCCCAGCTGCCTTTTCTTTATCCGTTGCGGGCCAAGCGTCAGGGTATCGAGGGTTGGGTGCGGCTGGGGCTGTGGATCGATCATGACGGCCAGGTCGAGCGGGTCGAGATTCTGTCAGCCGAGCCGCCGGGCGTATTCGATGAGACGGTTTTGCGCGGCGCGCGCCAATGGCGTTTCCGGCCCGGCATGCGCCAGGGTGAACCGGTGGCAAGCCGGGTGGAGCAGACCGTGCGGTTTGAGTTGCAGGAATGAAGCGGCGCTGGTGGCTGTTGCTGCTGGCTTGGCTGCTGCTCGTCCCCGTGGCCGAAGCCTCTTCCGTACCGCTGGCGCCGTCGCTGCAGCAGGCGCTGGTGCAGGTCCAGCAACAGCTGGCGGCCGGGCAGCTGGCGGCCGCCGAAGCCCGCCTGCGACCGCTGCTGACGGCCAAGCCGCACCCGCTGGTGGCCTTCAGTTGGGCTCAGCTGGCATTGCTGCAGCAGCAGCCGGGCGAGGCGCTGCGCTGGCTCGAAGTGGGATTGCGCGACGATCCCGACCATGTCGCCGCCTGGCTCAATCGTGCCCAGGCGCACTATCAGCTCGAACAGTTTGCGGCGGCGGCCGAGGCCTTCGAGCAGAGTTTTCGCTTGCAGCCGGATGCACCGCGTTGGCGTTATAATGCCGCGCTTTGTTATTTGCAGGCCGGTCAGCCACAGCAGGCCGTCCACCTGCTGACAGGGCTGCTGGAGGCCCGCAGCGTGCCGGCACCGCTGGAGTGGCATGTGGCGCTGGCGCGGGCGCTGCTGGAATTGCGGCGGCCGGCTGCCGCCATCGAACCGTTGCGCCTGCTGGCCGAACAGGCGCCAGCCGATGAACAGCGGCGCTGGCGCGAGCTGTTGCTGCAGCAGGAACTGGCGCTGAACCGGCTGCAGCCGGCGCGCGAACATCTGCGCCGCTGGCTGCGGCAGGATTTCAGTGATGCCCGCTGGTGGCGGCTGCAGGGCCAGCTGCAGTTGCGCCAGCACGATTACCGCGGTGCGCTAGTCAGCCTGCAACTGGCGCACTGGCTTGAGCCCGGCCCGGGCCGTGAGCGACAGCTGATGGCGGATCTGTGCCTGCAGCTGGGCCTGCCGGCCGAGGCGTCGCGCCGTTATCGTCAGCTGGCCGAGGCCGTCGAGGCTGGCGCAGCGGACGCCGACGCGGGTTTTTGCTGGCTGCAGGCTGGGCGCGCCGCCTGGAATGCGCGCCTGTGGCCGCAGGCCGAAGCCGCCCTGCGTCGCGCCTGTCGCTACCCGCCGCAGCAGGCCGAGGCCGAGAGCCTGCTGGCGCGGCTGCAGCCGCTGCTTCGTGCGATGCCCTGACGGCTGGCGCTCAGTGGTTCGGGTCTGGACCGGTGGTGTCCAGCAGACCAAAGCGCTGGCTAAGCTGCTCGTGGCGATAGGCGAAGATGGCTGCCAGCCGGGGCGCCACCAACCAACGCTGCAGCGGCCGGCTGAAGGGATCGCAGGGCAGCCCATAGTGGACCACATCGGTCATTAGGGTGCCACCGGCGCAGGGTTGGAAGCTGTGCTGATGATGCCAGAAGCGGTAGGGGCCGAAGCGCTGTTCATCGATAAAGAAATTCGGCTCGCGCACCTGGGTGATTTCAGTGATCCAGCGCAGAGGGATGCCAGCCAGCGGATGGACACGGTATTCCACCAGCATGCCGGCGTACATGCGGTCGGGCACCGCCGAGTGAATGCGGAAGTTGAGCCAGGGCGGCGTGATGGCGGCCAGATTGCGCGGATCGGAAAAGAACCGCCAGGCGCTGGCCAGGTCGGTGGCCAGCAGGGTCTGGCGCTCAAGACGGTAGAGTTTCATCGGTACCCTCCGCGGGAATGGCTGGCCAGGAGGCCAGGGCCTGGTCCGTGGCGGTCAGGCTGACAAAATGACGGATGCCGGCCAGGGGGCGCAGCCGACTGACTCCCCGGCCGCCGGCCCACAGGGCGATGGCCGGAGCCAGGCCGGCCCGCAGGTGGCCCAGCTGGCTACGCACCTGATGATTGGGCTGGTGACCGCTGAAGGACAGGCCAACGATGTCAACGCTCAGCTCCGCCGCCAGGGACTGCAGCTGGGCTGCCGGCACCTCGCTGCCAAGCACCAGGGCGCGCTGGCCGCGGGTGCGGGCCAGGGCCGCCACCAGCAGCAGGCCGAGGCGATGATGTTCGCCCGGCAGGGTGGCCAGCAGCAGCAGGGGCTGCTGGTGGCAACGATCAAGGCTCGGCATGTTTTGTTGCAGCACCTCTTGCAGCAGGGCGCTGAACAGAGCCTCCTGGCGGATGCTGAGCCGGCCGCAAAGCCAGGCATCCCCGACCGCCTGCAGCAGTGGCGGCACAAACTGGCAGATGAAGGCCCGGTTGCCCCGTTGCTGATGCTGCTGTTGCAGGGCGCGCTGCAGCTCCAGGGGACGGTTGGCCAGCAGCAGCGAGATGAGCTGCTGCTGATCGGCCGCCAGCGGTGATGCGGCTGGCTGGTGTTGTTGCAGCAGCTGCTGACGACCGGCCCTGTCGAGGCGGAACAGCTCCCTGGGCCGGAAGCCCAGGTCGAGCAACTGGCGGACCTGGCGCAATTCGGCCACGGCAGCGGCACTGTAGCGGCGGCGGCCATGGCTGTCGCGGTCGGCGGGCGCCAGCGCATAGCGTCGTTCCCACACCCGCAGACAATCCTTGCTGATGCCGGTTTCGCGCTCCACCTCCGGCAGGCTGAAAAAATCGCCCGCGCTTTCGGCCGGCGGCTTGTCGGTCGTGGCGACGGGGCTGTGCTGGGGCATGAGGGCCTCCGTTATTTTGTCCTGGACAAAGTTGCTTTTTACGTCATATTTATCGGAAAAGATATTTTTGTCCAGAACAAAAAACACAGGAGGTTGCCATGGAGCGATCGCTGGAACAGTTGGTTTTTGGCGCCTTGGGCGCGGCCCTGCTGGCGCGGGAAAAGCTGGAGCAGACCGGAGGCCAGCTGCAGGATTGGCAACGCGAGGCGCAGCAGCGGGGCGAGGCTTTTTTTGCGCAGGCGTTGGAACGTGGCAGTGCCGAGCGCGACGCGCTGAAGGGTTCCTTGCGGCAACTGGTGGCTGAGCTGGTGGATGAGTTGGGGCTGGCCACGCGGGAGGATCTGCAACGGCTGGAGGAATGTCTGCTGGCGGCGCGGAGGGACGCCTGAGCAGCCGGTTGGGGGCGGCCTGGCTTCAGCTGTGGCGCCGTGGCCGGTTGCTTGCGCCACTGTATCGGCCCCGCCGGCTGTATCTGCTGCTGCGGGTGCTGGTGACGCTGTTTCTGCTGTTGCGGCGCCGGTCACGCTGGCTGGGGCTGACGCCCCTGCCCCCGGCGGCACTGGTGGCGGCCATTGAACAGCTGGGCGCCAGTTTTATCAAGCTGGCCCAGGTGCTGGCGACCCGGGCCGATTTTTTTGACGAGACGTACCTGGTCGGCCTGCGCCAGCTACAGGATCGTCTGCCGGCCATGAGCGCCGCCGATCGTGACCGCTGTTTGGCGCTGGCCTTTCCCGCTGCCTGGCCCTTTGTCCATTTTGATCGCCAACCGCTGGCCTGTGCCTCCATTGGTCAGGTCCACCGTGCCACGCTGGCCGATGGCCGCCTGGTGGCGGTCAAGCTGCGCCGTTTCGGTATCGAGCAGGTGGTGCGGGCCGATGTCCGTCTGCTGCGGCTGTGCCAGTGGCTTCTGCAACCGTTGTTTTCCTCCGATACCCGCCATTCCGTCGAGGCGGTGCTGAGTGCTTTTGGCCGCACCATTGTCGAAGAGGTCGACATGGCGCAGGAACTGGCCCATCTGCAGCAGTTTCGCCAGATCTACGCTGCCAGTGGCCTGCGGTTTCCCGTACCCCACCCGCCACTTTGTTCCTGTCATGCCCTGGTGATGGATTTCGAGGATGGCGTGCGCTGCGACGATAGCGCTGCCCTGGCGCGGCTGGGCGTTTCTTTTCCGGCCGTGATGGAAACCCTGGTGCGGTTCTACACCGAGCAGATGCTGGTGAAGGGTTTTTTTCATGCCGATCCCCATCCCGGCAATCTGCTGGTGCGGCCCGACGGCCAGCTGGTGCTGCTCGATTTCGGCATGGTCAGCCGCATTCCGCAGGAAACCCGCAAGGCGATGATCTATGCCGTCAAGGCGGCCTACGAACGCGATTACGCCCTGCTGGTGCGCGCCACCCGCCGCCTCGGCATCATCACCGAGGCCGCCGCGCCGGAACAGCTCAGCTTGCTGGCCGAGGATATCTTTCGCATCTTCAGCAGCGAAGCGCTCAGTGCCGCCAGCATGCAGCAACTGGCCTTTGGGGTGCTCGACAGCCTCAAGGGCACGCCGTTCAAGCTGCCGCAGGAGGTTGTCTATGTCATGCGGGCGAGTTCCATCATTGAGGGGCTGGGTACCCGCTATATCGAAAACTTCAACGGGATTAAAGATGTTTTGCCGCTGCTGAAGGCCAATCTGGGGCGGGCGCTGGGGGAGGGCGAGGGCCTGCTCGATCTGCTGGCCATCGAAGCCCGGCAGCTGCCATTGACACTGGTGAAGACGCGGCAGGTGATCGACAGTCTGGAGCAGGGTGAGCTGGTGGTGCACCTGGCGGCTGACGACCGCCGTGCCCTGCTGGCGGGACTGGCCCGCCTGCTGACGCGCCAGAGCCGCTGGCTGGCATTGGTGCTGGCGGCCTTTTATCTGCGCGGCTGGCCGCAGCCCTGGGCCGCGCCCCTGTCGCTGGGTTTTTTCAGTCTGGCCCTGTTGCTGGCCTGGCGCGGCGCGCGTGACTGACCCTTGGCTCAACAGCGCTTGGCCGGCCGCAGTGCGGCCCTTCGTTGGGCGAATTCCGCTGCTGTTGCGGGGCCGCTTTAGGCGGTTGCCCCGGCAGCTGACCGACGGAGTGGTCCCCGCCGGTTTGGCCGTGGTTGCGGCGATCAGCCCTTACGCGGTTTCGGTTTGCTGCGGTTGCCGGGACCTGTGGGTTTGTTGTCGGCGCCCTTGCGGGGGCGGCTGGCTTTTTCCGCCGGCCTGGCCTTGCCGCCGCGGCTGGCGGCAGGCTGGGGAGCGGCACCCGCCGGTTGCAGATCGATGGTCTGCTGGTGGATTTTGATGCTGTGCAGGCGTTTGAGCGCCGCCGGCGACAGGTCCGCCGCCAGATCGATTTCACTGCTGGCATCGCCGATACGAATCTGGCCGATCTGCTCACGTTGCAGCCGGCCTTCGTTGCTGAAGGCGCCGACGATATCGGCCGGACCGATGCGCTGCTGCCGACCGAGGGCGATGCGGTAGGTCTGCATGGGGCTGCTGGCACGGCCGGCGCGCGATCGCCCCGATGGGGTGGTTGTGCCGTCCCGTTGCGGTCGTTCCCGCTCCGGCCGGCGGCTGGCCGGTTCCAGCTCGGGCAGGTCGGGAAACAGCGGTTTGTCGCGTTGCAGCTGCCAGACCAGGGCGGCGGCCAGTTCGGCCGGTGCGATCTGTTCGCTTTGGGCCAGGGCGTCCATCAGCCGGCGCAGCGCGGTCAGATCCTGTTCGGCCAGGGTCTGCTGCAGCTGGCGGCGCAGCCGTTCGATGCGGCAGGCGCTGATGCGGTCGCTGTCGGGGATGTCGAGGGCGGCGATGCGACGGCCGGTGGCCTGTTCGATGGCGCGCAGCAGGCGTTGTTCCGCCGGCGTCACGAACAGGATGGCGCGGCCACTGCGGCCGGCGCGGCCGGTCCGGCCGATGCGGTGGATATAGGCTTCGGTGTCGAAGGGGATATCGTAGTTGAACACATGGCTGATCCGTTCGACATCCAGGCCACGGGCGGCGACATCGGTGGCGACGATAATGTCAAGCCGGCCCTTTTTGAGCCGTTCGATGGTGTACTCGCGCTGAGACTGGCTCAGGTCGCCGCTGAGGGGCGCGGCGCGGTAACCGGCCTGTTCGAGCTGCTCGGCCAGTTCGGTGGTGGCATTCTTGGTGCGGACGAAGACGATGATGCCGTCACTGTCCTCGCTTTCCAGCAGACGGCAGAGAACGGCGAATTTCTGATTGGGCCGCAGCAACACGAAGCTCTGCTCGATCAGTGTCACGGTGCTGGTGGGCGAAGCAATCTGGACCTGTTCGGCATCGCCCAGATAGCGCTGCGCCACCCGGCGGATGGCCGGTGGCATGGTGGCCGAGAACAGGGCGCGCTGGCAGTCGGGCGGAGAGGCGGCCAGCAGGGTTTCGACATCATCGATAAAGCCCATGCGCAGCATTTCGTCGGCCTCGTCGAGCACCACCGCCTGCAGCTGGCTGAGATCGAGGCTGCCGCGCTGCAGGTGGTCGAGCAGGCGGCCGGGGGTGCCGACCACTACTTCGATGCCGCTGTGCAGCTGCTTGAGCTGCAGGCCCATGGCGCTGCCGCCATAAAGGGCCACAGTGCGGGTGCGCGGCAGGTGGCGGGCGAAGCCTTCGATGGCCTGGGCCACCTGAATGGCCAGCTCGCGCGTTGGCGTCAGCACCAGAATGCGGGGACAGCGCGAATCGCTGGCGCTTTCCAGTCGCTGCAGCAAAGGCAGGGCGTAGGCGGCGGTCTTGCCGGTGCCGGTCTGGGCCGTGCCCAACAGGTTGCGGCCTTCGAGCAACAGCGGAATGCTGTGCTGCTGAATGGCCGAGGGATGCTGATAATCGAGATCGTAGAGGGCCTGCAGCAGGGCTGCGTTGAGGCCCAAAGCGGCAAATTCGGGGGAAAACATCAGGGGAGCCTTACCGTGTATTGGAAGAAGGAGGGCAGGGTAAAAGTTCCGTAGTCTGGCCGATCAGGCGTAAAAAAGCCAGTGTTTTTTGCCGGCCGGGCAAAAATACGCCCGGATTCTGCCGCGCTGGCGACTGAGGACGAAAGAGGCCGTCAGCACTCAGCCAGCGCGTAAAATGCGCTGCCAGGTAAAATGGCCGCGCCATTGGCGGCCGCCTCCGATTGGTGTAAGCTGGCGGCGTTTCTCTGGCAGACGCCCGTGGTCCCGCCAGCGGGGCCCTCATTTGATGCCAAGGCAGGAGAGAGTTATGAACATTCACGAGTACCAGGCGAAGGAAATCCTCAATGGCTACGATGTCCCCGTGCCGCGCGGCCGGGTGGCGGTGACGGCCGACCAGGTCGAGCGCAAGGCCAAGATGCTGGGGGGGCGCTGCGTCGTCAAGGCGCAGATCTACGCCGGTGGCCGCGGCAAGGCCGGCGGTGTGCAGGTGGCCTATCATCCCGAACAGGCCCACGAGATTGCCAAGGAAATGTTCGGCAAGCGGCTGGTGACACCGCAGACCGGCCCGGAGGGACTGAAGGTGCGGCGCATTCTGGTGGAGGAAACCGTCGAGGTCGGGCGTGAATACTACCTGTCCATTGCGCTTGATCGCCAGAGTTCGCGCTACTGCCTGATCGGCTCGGCCGCCGGTGGCGTCAACATCGAGGAGGTGGCAGCGAGTTCGCCGGAGAAGATTCACAAGCTGCTGATCGACCCCTATACCGGCCTGCGTTCCTACCAGGCGCGCAAGCTGGCCCATGCCCTGGGGCTCGAAGGCGGCGTGGCCGAGGACTGCGTGCAGCTGATTCTCAATCTCTACCGCTGCTGCCTGGACAAGGACTGCTCGCTGATCGAGATCAACCCGCTGGTGGTGACCAAGGCCGGCTGGCTGCTGGCGCTGGACGCCAAGATCAACTTTGATGACAACGCCCTGTTCCGCCACTGGGAATACCACGAGATGCAGGACTATTCGCAGATGGAGCCGCTGGAAATCAGTGCCGCCAAGTTCGATCTGGCCTACATCAAGCTCGACGGCAATATCGGCTGCATGGTCAACGGAGCCGGCCTGGCCATGGCCACCCTCGACGTGCTGAAGGAGAAGGGCGGTGAACCGGCCAACTTTCTCGATGTCGGCGGTGGCGCGACCCGCGAAAAGGTGGCCGAGGCCTTCCGCATCATTCTGCAGGACAGCGATGTCAAGGCGGTATTCGTCAATATTTTCGGTGGCATCATGCGTTGCGATGTGATTGCCCAAGGCATCATCGAGGCGGCCAGCGACAGCCATTGTGACCTGCCCATCGTGGTGCGCATGGACGGTTCGCAGGTGGCCGAGGGCAAGGCGTTGCTGGAGCAATCGGGTCTTAATGTCCAGTGTGCCGATTTCCTCGGCGATGGCGCGGAGAAGATTGTGACCATGCTGCAGCAGGCAGCGACCGATGCGGCCCAGGGCCAGGAAAGGGGGTAAGACTCATGGCGATTCTGATCAATCAGGAAACCCGCGTTATCGTGCAGGGCATCACCGGCAAGACGGGCCTGTTTCACACCCGCGAGTGCCGCGCCTACGGCACCCGCATTGTCGGCGGGGTCACACCGGGCAAGGGCGGTATCCATGTCGAGGGCATTCCGGTTTTCGATACCATGGAAGAAGCGGTGCGCGTCACCGGAGGCACGGTGTCGATGATCTTCGTGCCACCACCGGGCGCGGCCGACGCGGTGCTCGAAGCCTGCGACGCCGGGGTTGAGTTGGTGGTCTGCATCACCGAGGGTGTGCCGGTGAAGGACATGGTGCTGGCGCGCCAGGTGGTGGCTGACAGCAAAACCCTGCTGATCGGGCCGAACTGCCCCGGCCTGATCACGCCGGGACAGTGCAAGATCGGCATCATGCCGGGCTATATCCATAAGCCGGGCAAGATCGGGGTGGTGTCGCGCAGCGGCACCCTGACCTACGAAGCGGTCAAACAGCTGACCGATGCCGGTCTGGGTCAGTCGACCTGCGTCGGCATCGGCGGTGATCCCATCATTGGCATGAAGTTCATCGATGTGCTGGAGCGCTTCAACGCCGATCCGGATACCGAAGGGGTACTGATGATCGGCGAGATCGGCGGCAGTGCCGAGGAAGAGGCGGCCGCCTGGATTCAGCAGAACATGAAAAAACCCGTCGCGGCGTTTATTGCCGGGGTGACGGCGCCGCCGGGCAAGCGCATGGGCCATGCCGGCGCCATCATCAGTGGTGGTAAGGGCCGTGCCGAAGACAAGATCGCTGCCCTGACCCAGTGCGGTGTCTGTGTTGCCAGCAGCCCGACCCGCATGGGTGTGGCCATGCTTGAAGCCCTTGGCCGGGCCTGATGGCTCAGGTCGGGCTTTCCGGTTGCCCCCGCTGCCGCCGCTGGCGCGGCAGTGGCGCTGCCGGGGTCTTTCGTCCGCCGCGCTCATGAGCGCGGCGGACGCCAACCGTTGTAACCGGAAAGCTCCTGTTCCCCCATGCTATTGACCCTCCGCTGTCTGTGGCCCTGGCTGCAGCCCCATCGCGTTGTGCTGCTTAGCGGCAGTCTGTGGATTCTGCTGAGCGATCTGCTGCTGCTGAGCCTGCCCTTGCTGTTGCGCCAGGCCATCGCCGCCATCGAACAGCACGACTGGAATCAGGTGCGTTTCTGTGCCGCTCTGATGGTGCTGGCCACCCTGCTGGGTGCCCTGAGCCGGGTGCAGTCGCGCCTGCAGATTCTCGGCTGCGGCCGGCGGGTCGAGGTCGATCTGCGCCGGCAGCTGTTTGGCCGCCTGCTGGACGCGCCGGCGCCCTTTTTCGATCGTCTGGGTACCGGTGATCTGATCTCGCGCCTGACCAACGATTTGACCCAGGTGCGCATGGTGGCTGGCTTTGGCCTGGTGTCGCTGATCAACGCACTGGTGGTTTACAGTCTGACCCTGACGGCCATGCTGTGGCTGGCGCCGCTGTTGAGTCTGCTGGCGTTGCTGCCCTTTGTGTTGTTGCTGTGGGCGGTGAAACGCATCAGCCGCCAGGTGCTGCACTACAGCGCCCGCACCCAGGAGCAGCTGGGTGGATTGAGCGACCGCGTCGACGAGGCCTTCAATGGCCAGCGCAGTCTGCGCAGCGCGGGCTTTGAGCCTCTGGTGCAACGCCAGTTCGACGCGGCCAACGCGGCCTATCTGGCCGATGCCGAGGCGTTGGCGCGGTCCCGCTCCCTGCTGGTGCCCCTGATGAGTCTGGTGACGCCGGTGGGCCTGTTGCTGGTGCTGTTCGTGGGCGGGCGCCAGGTTATCGCCGGTAGTCTGCAACTGGGCGATCTGGTGGCGTTCAATGCTTTTCTGGTGCAGCTGGCCATGCCCACGCTGATGCTGGGCTGGATTCTGACCCTGTTTCAGCGGGCGGCGACAGCCTTCGAGCGTCTAGATCTGGTGCTGCAGCTGCCGGCTGCGGCGGCTCGTCCGCCAGAGCCGCCAGCGCCGGTTCCGCCTTGCGGCGCACCCGCAGCGCAAGCCCCGGAATCGCGGTCCGGCCCGACCCTCCGCCTGCAAGGGCTGCGTTTTGCCTACGAGCCGCAGCACATGGCGGTGCTCGGGCCGCTGGATCTGACCATCGCCAGCGGTCAGTGTGTGGCTCTGGTTGGCCCGGTAGCCTGTGGCAAGACCAGCCTGCTGCGGCTGCTGACCGGCCGCTATCCGCTGCCGCCGGGCATGCTGTTCATCGACGGCCGCGATATAGGCTCTCTCGATCTGGAAAATTACCGCCGGCGGCTGTCGGTGGTGCTGCAGGAGGGGCAGTTGTTCAGTGGCTCTCTGGCACAGAATCTGGCCTTTGCCGCGCCGGCGACCCCTGCGGAACAGCTTGACGAGCTGGTGCGGCAGGTCTGTCTCGATGAGGATCTGACCCGCCTGCCCGCCGGCCTGGCCAGTCGGGTGGGCGAGGGCGGCCTGACCCTGTCTGGCGGTCAGCGCCAGCGGGTGGCGTTGGGGCGGGCCTTGTTGCGGCGGGGCGATCTGTGGCTGCTTGATGATCCCTTCAGTCATCTCGACGGTGCCACGGCGGATCGCCTGTGGCGTCAGCTGCGGCCGCAACTGGCCGGCTGCACGGTGGTTCTGGCGCTAAGTCGGGTGCGGCTGGCCTGTCAGGCCGACTGGGTGATCTGTCTGAAGCAGGGGCGTGTCCGTGAACAGGGCACGCCAGCGGCCCTGCAGCACAGCGGCGGTGATTTTGCCCGGCGGCTGCGGCAGGAGCAGCTGGCCGAGGAATTGGGGACGAACGACGCCAGCAGTCTGTCGCGGCAGGGCGGGGAGGTGGCTGATGGCCGATGACGAAATGCGCGGTCGTCTGCTGGATGGTCGCCTGCTGGCCCGCTTTGTACCGCTGTTGCGGCCCTATCGCCGGCTGGCCCTGCTCGGTTTTGCCCTGCTGCCGCTGATTTCACTGACCCGGGCCGGCCAACCGCTGCTGCTGGGCCTGGCCATTGACCGCAGCATCGTGCCGGGCGATCTGGCCGCGCTGCCGCCGCTGGCCCTGTTGCTGCTGCTGCTGGTGGTGCTGGAAGGTGCTTTGGTGTTTGGCCAGAACTACGGCGTGCAACTGGTCGGGCAGCGGGTCATGGCCGATTTGCGGCGCGTCAGCTTTGCCCGCCTGCAACGGCTGCCGCAGCGCTGGTTCGACTGGCAGCCGTCGGGCCGGGTGGTGACCCGCCTGACCTCGGATATCGAGCAGGTTGGTGAGCTGTTCGGTTCCGGCATCGTGTCGGCCTGTGGTGACCTGATGACCCTGGGCATGATTCTGGCGGTGATGCTACGCCTGCATGGCCCACTGACCCTGCTGACCTTCGCCCTGGTGCCACTGCTGGTGCTGGCATTGCTGCTGATCCGTCGGCCCATGCGCCAGCTGATGCGGCGGCTGCGGGCACAGACCGCCAGTCTGGGGGCCTTTGTCGCCGAACGGGTCAACGGCATGGCCGAGGTGCAGATCTTCGGCCAGCAGCAGCGCAGCGCAGCCGAGTTCGAGGCGCTGCAGCAACCCTATCTGACCACGGCGCTGGCCTGGGTGCGCTGGGAGACCCTGTTTTACGCCAGCGTCCATCTGTTCGGCAGCCTGACCCTGGCGGCGATTGTTTATTTCGGTGGCGGCCAGGTGGTACAGGAGCAGCTGAGCTTCGGTCTTCTGGTGGCCTTTATCGAATATGCCCGGCGTTTTTTTCAGCCACTGACCGAGCTGGCATCGAAGTTCTCGGTGCTGCAGACCAGCAATGCCGCGCTGGAACGTATCTTCGCGCTGCTGGATGAACCGCTGGAGCCGGTTGGCGGGACAATGCCGCCGGCTGGCGCTGGTGTTTTAGGCTTTGAGGCGCTGAGCTTTTCCTACCAGCCGCAGACACCGGTGCTGCGTCAGTTCGATCTGCAACTGGCGGCGGGTGAATGCGTGGCGCTGGTGGGCGATACCGGCAGCGGCAAAAGCACCCTGGCGCAACTGCTGCTGGGTTTCTATGCGCCCGATGAGGGCCGTATTCTGCTCAATGGTGGCGATATCGCCGCCATGGACAAGACGGCGCTGCGCCGGCAGATCGGTTATGTGGCGCAGGAGCCGTTCCTGTTTTGCGGCAGCGTACGGCAGAATCTCGATCCGGCTGGCGCTGCGCCGGCAGAGCGTCTGGCGCAGGTGCTGGCCGAGGCTGGCGCCGAAGCCCTGGTGACGCGGCTGGGTGGGCTTGATGCGCCGGCCATTGGCCCGCGCGGTCGCAATCTTTCCAGCGGCGAACGGCAGCTGCTGGCGTTGGCGCGGGCGCTGCTGCCTCAGCCTCAGGTACTGGTGCTGGATGAGGCCACCAGCCATCTCGATGGCGACAGCGAGGCGCTGATCTATCGTGCCCTGGCGCGGGTGGCGCGGCGCCGTACCACCCTGATGATCGTGCACCATCTGCGGCTGGCGGCCCAGGTGGCTGACCGGATTGTAGTGTTGCACCAGGGCCGGCTGGTGGAGCAGGGCTCCCATGCCGAGCTGCTGGCATTGCCGGGGCGCTATGCCCGCTTGTGGCATCTGCAGCAGTTGCAACAGCAGGCGCAGCAACCCCGATCAGCCGGCCGCGTGACCGGCGAGGAGACTCTATGACCATGCCAGTGCCGCCGGATCGGCGCTATGGCCGGATTGTGCGCCATTACGGTGTCGAGGTCCGGTTGGCGTTTGATGATGGCGATTTTTTGACGGTGCGGGTGAAGCGCAACTCCGGTCATGTGGTGGGCGATCGGGTGTGCTGGCACGGTGACCGGCTGGAGCGGCTGGAACGGCGCACCCTGCTGCAGCGGCAGGACCCCTTTGGCAAGGTGCGCTCCCTGGCCGCCAATCTCGATGGTCTGGGCATTGTTCTGGCCCCCCAGCCGGTGACGCCGGTGGCCTTTATCGAACGGGTGCTGGTTGCCGCCCATAGCGCCGCTATCGCGCCCTTTTTGCTGGTCAACAAGGCCGATCTGGCTGACAGCGCGGTGCTGGTGCAGCAGCTACGGCAGCAATTCGGCGATGCCCAGCCGCTGCTGCTGGTCAGTGCTCTGAGTGGCGCGGGGCTGACACCGTTGCGCGACCTGCTGGCGACACTGGGCTGCTGCGCTCTGGCGGGTCAATCGGGTGTTGGTAAAAGCGCCCTGCTCAACGCCCTTTGCCCCGGTCTCGATCTGCAGGTTGGTGAGCTGGCCGAAGGCGGCCAGGGCGGTCATACCAGCAGCGTGTCGACCCTGGTGGTTCTGGCCAGCGGCGGCAGCCTGATTGATACGCCGGGTTTTCGCGATTTTGCCCCGGTGCAGATTGCCAGTGCCGAGCTGCCCGGCTGGTTTCCCGGTTTCGCCGAGCTGTTACACCAGGGTTCCTGCCGTTTCCGTGATTGTCGTCATCGGCAGGAACCCGGCTGTGTTATCCGTCAGGCCCTGGCTGACGGCAGACTGTCCGCTGAACGCTATGGCCGCTATCTGGCGCTGCTTGATGAACTCGAAGCCGCCGAGCAGCGCCAGCGCGGCTGGTGACGGACGCGCCGGGAATCCGCGCAAAAATCAGCTGTGGTCTTCCTCAAACTCGGCGTTTTTAAACTTGAGAACACTGCAATTCTCCTTTACTGCGCGCTGGATGCTGTCGCCAAATCCGCCGGCCGTTTCTGCTTGTATTTCCACGGAAATTCTCACATTGACATCGCACTGTTCAGTAAATTGCCGGATGACTTCGTCAACCAAATCGGCAAACTGTTTCTTAGCCTGGATCGGGTCAAGATCAATACTGCCATAAAAATGTTTTTTAATTGCTGGTTTGCCGGAAAACAGGCCAGACTGAAAGCCCCCGATCGCCCCTTCATCCTGAACCTGTGCGTTACCTGTGTTGCTGTCGTTCCTTGGCGAGTTCAAGCCTTGCGTTGACACCGGGCTGGTCAAGATTGCAGACCGCGCTTCTTCTTCACTGCGTAAAATTTCCTGAAAAGCCGCAGCCGCTGTTGGCTCAATCAGCAGCAATGTTGTATCCATAAAGGGCAATGCGGTTTCGCCGAAGCTAAAGCCAAGATAACGCTCCGCTTTACACCCTTGAGCCAAACCGAAAAAATCTTTGCTGCCAGCTCCGGCAGCTATGGTGTTTTGTAAAACGGCCTGGTTTTTCAAGCGTGGCAGGTAAAGCTGTTGACATAATTGTTGCCACAATTCATGAGCTGAACAGGTTGAACTATCCTTCCAGAACCAGTCCTTGAGTACTTTTGACAAGTGGATCGGCGCCCACTCGCCAATCAGCAACTCGTTTTCTTTGAGAATACGTTCTATTTCCTGCGTTGTCTGTGGCGCTCCTGGATTGAGAGCAAAAGATTCCCACACCAAATCGGACAGACCTTTGCCTGGCCGGGCTTCCTGCAATGGTGCCAGCAACCACCGGTAGGTTTCGCGAACCATTCGTTTGACCGTTTCTTCCGCCTGCAACAGGCTGTCCTGTGCCTGTTTGGCCATCAGATTGTCGAGTACGATGCGGTTATCTTTGTAATCGTCAACAATGCTGCGCCATGCAAGGTAAGAACGCACATGGTCCTTTAGCCGGCTGATATTGTCAGCGTCGGCGGCTACAAAAAACAGACGATTCATCTTGAATCGCGGCTGCTCGCCACGTTTTTTCAGAATCTCTGCAGCCTTTTCAACCGCCAGGTTTCGCCCTGTTTTGCTGAACGCCGTATCCGGCGGAAGAACCACCAACCGCAAAGCGCTATCGTCCGGCACATCGCCGCTACCAGTAAACACGTGAACTGCATTGAAAACGCCGCTGGCGAGGCTTTTCTGGATGCGTTCGCGAATTATTGGAAACACATCCTCATGCAACTGAAACCGTCGTTTACGTTCTTCCATCTCGCGCCGCAGATTCGGCCGGGTGTCGAGCCAGAAACGATTGTTGGCATGATTGAGATAATGAAGACGATCACCCAGACGACGCAGAGCGTCTTTGTAAACGCCGACCTGCTGACCCGGCTGAGCTACGCCGAGGAGGACATGCTCCAGTTCCACCCCACGCACCAATTGACTGGACGAGAATTGAGCCGAATGGGGCGCGCTGCCCAGAAAAATGGTCCGGGCCGTGCGGCGGCAGGCCTGCACGCTGCCAAAACGGGTATCCTGCTTCTCAATTTCCCAGGCTTCGGAGCGCTCGCCATCCACATCACGTTCAATCACCGGATCCCACCCCTGGGGCAGATAGTAGATGGCTTCGTTACGCGTGTCGGCATCCCTCAGCGGCAGGCTGCCGGGCATGATCAGCGGATCGTTGTTGCCGTCCTGCCACAGGCGATGAATCACCTTGGCCATCAGCTTCAGTACGCCACGCGTGCGTTGAAAGTTGTCCAGCGTTGACCAGTCTTCGTACAGCCGATCAAACACCTCGGGATGAATGGGATAGGCGTGCAGCAGTCGTCCCAGATATTTGCTGTCCTGGGTTTCCTGCGGAAAATCATCGCGGTTGGCAATGTAATAGTCGGCGAACGCACGGCAAACCGACTCCATCGCCAACTTATCGTTGATGCTGCTGAAGAGGCGGCGGCGGACGATTTCAAAAGCCTCTTCGGTCGCCACCGGTTTCCACAGCGCCTGCACCCGGCCGAAGTAATGTTCCAAGGCCCGCAGTGCCTTGACACCCTGCTGACTGCCCGCCTCACGATCCGAATAGGGTAGCGAGGCCAGCAGCACCGCCGTCGGTACCGCTTTCAAGGCCTCGGTCAGTGCCTGAACAAACGACAGCTGGGTATCGTAGGTGCCGCCCGAGAGGGTTTTGCCCTCCTCGAACTGCGACAGATAGCGCACCAGCTCGTCGATCAAAATCACACAGGGGCTGCATTCAGCCAGCAGGTCACTGAGTTCCTTTTTGCCGGGAGCCGTACCCGACTGATCCGCTTCTTTCACCTGTGCGTAACCGCATTCGCCACCCAGCTGCCAGGCCAGTTCGCCCCACAGGGTGCGAACGCTGCAGCCGGCATGAAGACGGGGTTTGCTGGCCATACTCAGCAACTCGACGCCATCCAGTACGGCAATCCGCGCTTGGGGCAACTCCGTCACTCCCGCAACGTCGAGAATGGGAGGAATACCCTGCAGTTCACTTGCCGGCACAGTGCCTTTGCCCAGATGGTAAACCGCCAGCATGGTGTGGGTTTTGCCGCCACCGAAAGCCGTTTGCAGTTGAATGACCGGATCGCCGCCTTTGCCAGCCAGCCGCCTGACCACCGAATCGAGCAACAGACGCATGCCTTCGGTGATGAAGGTTCGCTGAAAAAACAGCACCGGATTCTGATATTCATCATTGGCTGTGCCGGCATGTACTCGCGACAGATCGGCGGCAAATTCCGCCTGAACAAAATTACCGCTGCGAACATCGGAATGGGGCTCGGCAATTTCGCGCCAGGGCTTGAGAGTCATGGGGTTTTCCTTTCTTATCTCACCTGCCAGGGGACGGCCACTGCTGTATTCTTTTTGTCCATAACGATGGGATGAGGATCAATCGCCTTGAGTTCCCGGCGAAGCCGGTCTTTCAACTTGTCAGGCTCGATCACTTGAGGGCGCAGTCGGCTGGATTTGGCCGGCTGTTCGATATGGCAAACCACTCGAAGACGGGTAGCGCCTAGCATTTTTTTGGCAAAGAGCTTTTCATCCCGATCATTGGCCTGGGTTTTCGCCGCTGCCAACCCAGCCAGGGTGTCTCTCACCTTGATAGCAATTTCATCGGCTAGATCAACGGCCTTGGTGCGGTGATGACAGCGGTAATCCTTGATTTCGATCATCCAGGCCACAGAGCCGGAATGACACAGCAGATCCATCGCCTTATTGTCGCGATAACAGCCATTCTGAAACTGATTACGGTAAAACGACCAATCGTCATACTTGCACGCCATTACCGAATCGCTGAAGACAAAGGTCAGCTGCCCTTCCTGAATCTGAATCATGGCGATTCCTCAAGTTCCATAAAGCGATCGGACTGGGCCAATTCTTCATCCAGCAGCACCAGGGTCTGGATATCTTCCATGCGGTCGCTCTGTTCCACCGCCACCCCGTTATCCTGGGCCGCCAACGCCAACCAGCGGTGCGGCAGCCGGGCATAGGTTTTTGTCGCCAGCAACATTTCCAACTCGCGCAGCAAAAACAGGGAATGGGTCGCGATGAAGACCTGAACGCCCGCATCCGCCACCGCAACGATACTGGCGGCGATGGTCTTGATCAGTTTCGGATTCAGATTGCTTTCCGGTTCATCCCAGAACAGATAGCCCTTATCCAACAATGTGCCGGTACTGATCAAACGCCCCAGCATGGCCAGTTTGCGCAGACCTTCGGCCAACAGCGGCATTTCCATGCGCCCTTCGCCGGGAATCTGGACATAAATCTCCCCGCTGGCATTGTCGATTTCCATTCTTCCGCCGATGGCCTTTTCCAGCGGTTCAAGCATTTTTGCAACCCGTTGCTCTTTTTCGCCCTTTACCGGCGGATTTCCCAACAGCGACACCGTATCGCGCCAGGCTTCCTCGAACCGCAGATGGTAGTTGTCATACAGCGGCACGAACCAGGGGCACAGGGTGACCAATTCGCGCGTGGGGATGAAGACGGCAGGGCGATGTTTGTTTGCCGTGGGTGCCGCATCCACCTGGACACTCACACTCGATCCAGGCGAAAAGCTAAAAGCGCACGACTTTTCCCCCTCGGCCAGCGTCAGGGCAATCTCGCAGGGGGCATTGCCCTGCTTGCGTTTGACCAGGCGCCCCAGTTTGTCGGGGCGCAAGACGCCGGTCAATTTGGCGGCATAGGCCTTTTCCAGGCTGCCCTTGGTAAATTCCTTAGCATCCGCATGCACCTTGAGAACGGCATACAGCACCTTGAGCAGCTGACTTTTGCCCAGGCCGTTTTCACCGACGATCACATTCAGTCCGCCACAAAACCGGTAGTGGTCGTTAGGCAACGCTGCGAAATTGCGAATTCGCGCTTCTTTCAGCATGGTCGATCTCCTCAGATATCCAGGCCCAACTGGGTCCCGACAATGCCCGTCTCGCCGGCCGACTGCTCGATGCCGCTCCAGGCGGTGATCAGTTCGTTATAGGCGCGGGCTTCTTCGGCCCAGCCCTTGCGCTCGCACAGGGTGTAGAGGCGGTAGGCCAGCGCGCGGATGGGTTCGGCGCGGGCGGGCATGCGGGCGAGCAGGCTGCCTGCGGCGGTTTCACCGTCCTGGTTGAGGGCGCGGATCAGTTGGTGCAGGGCTTCCCACACCGGCACGCGGGTGTCGGTTTCCGGGTTCCAGTCGCGCGGCATCTCGGCCCATTTCAACAGGCGCAGGTCGCCCTTGCCGGATTCGACCACGCCGGCATCGGTCAGGCCGGACACGCTGGTGCCCTTGGCGCGGGCGAGCACGTCGGCCTCGCCATACTTGCCGGTGGCCCAGCCTTGGCCCTCGAACCAGTGCAGGCAGAACTGGGTGTCGTGGTCGAAGTCGTCCTCGGCGAGGAAGCGGTTGATGAGCTGCAGCGCGGTACGCACGCTCATCGGCTTGCCGTCGGCTTCCAGCACCGCCGCGTACTGGCTGAAGATCGCCATGCCGGGGCCGATGATGGCCTGCGACAGATCGACTGGCGCCACCGGGCTGTTGATGCCGCCGCGGGTCATGTCCATCAGCGCCTCGGGCAGTACGGCGTTGAGTTCGCGGATGAACTCACGACGGCTGACGGTGGCAGCGTCGGCGTCGCGCTTGCGGCAGACGAGGACGATGCTGGAGGCAAGGGCGTTGACAATTTTTTTCAGATTGCCCACCAGTTCTGTCCGCATTGGCCAAGTGCCATGAATACTGAATCCTGCTTGGATTACAGCCTCCAAAAACGTATCCCATCCGGTGTTTGAAGTACCTGCACCCTCTTTAGTCTCGCTTTGCTTGAACGCGTAGTAGATCGTGACAGGAAATGCTGGGTGCGCATGTTCCGCGAGATTGTGGATGGCGCGCGTCATACCATCGAGAAAAAACGCTTCGGCCTCTTGCTTGCCTCCATGGCGGTAAGGCGTAGCGACCAGCTCTTCAGCCTTGGGCACGGCCAGCGTCGCATATAGTCTAGGGAAAATCAGCTTCAGGCTTTTACGGAGCCAGACATAGAAGAAGTCCGACAGGTCGGCGTAACCGATATTGTCGTAGTAGGGGGGGTCGGTAGAAATCACCTTTCCAAAGCTTATTTCCTGTGTTTGGGCATCTTGCTGGAAGACATACCCATCAGGTGCTGCTGGAGTGTTCTCGATCACCTTCGTGAAATAATCAACTTGACCTGTGAAGTTTCCGGTCGAGTTGCTTAGAGGATTACCCTCCACAAAATCCCACGTCATCGGGAGTGCCTGCCGAGCAAAAACTTGCTGAACGTTTTCTCCCTTGGTGTCCCAGAAATTAAGTGTTGCGCTCCTATTACTTTGCCGACTGACATTCATGCCCAGACAAACCCCCACCGCCTGCGCATACGCCGTCGCGCCGCTGCCGCCGGCATCCAGCCCAGTGCCGTCATCGGCCAATCCTGCGGTCAACGCGTCCTGAC
>Ga0265295_1003532_pt1 | contig 22615 bp, 16 predicted proteins | sample Munlansysbiofilm_FD_192503 | JGI IMG/M metagenome (GOLD analysis project Ga0265295, IMG submission 192503) | Leachate microbial communities from a municipal landfill in Southern Ontario, Canada - Methane capture system biofilm | ecosystem: Engineered > Solid waste > Landfill > Unclassified ...
ATCTGAACCCCTCTCATCTCATTTAAAGTTATGATGAATCAATTTCAAAGAACGTGTCCTAATTTATAGAACAATTCACTATATTTGAAAGTGCCCTGATTCATCGCAGGACACACTGCCAGTGCACAACAAAGGGTGTAAAAAATGCTGGTTTTTAGGCTGTAACGGTAACTTTTTCGTTCCAATCTAGCTCTTTATCGTGGGATGATGACGCTGTTCCAATCTCCGGCACTTTCCAAACCCTCAGCCGTTATCAATAACTGCCGTTTAATAATCTCACCTGTTTTTTTTGTATAATTGCAAGATCTTTCAAAGTGGCACGGTTTGACCGAAAAGGGTGGCACCATTAGACCGAAATAGCCAAGTGTTTTAGTAAAGTCAAAATAACCATAATAACAAAGGCTTACCGAATACGGTAAGCCTTTGTTATTATTGATTTGTAATCTTGTGATCCGGATAGGATTAGCTCGCATAAATGCACTGTTACACAGGTGGCTCATGATCCTATCCTTGGGGCTTTGAGCAAAGAAAAAGGCCTACCATATTCGGTAAGCCTTTGTTTCAATTATTGTTCCTCGTGGTGATCCGGATAGGATTCGAACCTATGACCCTCAGCTTAGAAGGCTGATGCTCTATCCAGCTGAGCTACCGGACCGTTTTTGTTTCGGGAGGCAAAAGTAGGAAAAAATCCTGTTAAACCCGAACTTTCGACTATTTATTTGTGTTTGAGAACGTATTTTTATAGAAACACCGTGTAACCAAGGTATTCAAAATTTTTAAAAGTCGAATATTCATAGGGCAAACAAACGAATTCGGAGGATTCAAATGCCCCTAATACAATAAAACAAAAACATAGTATTTGCCCCCAACGAGGTGGCACACGATACGGCAAGCATAAATGCCATGAACATTCAATACCGAAGGGTCTATTGAATAAAAAATAAACGAAATCTCTAGTAATTCATCTTTTCGTATACACACCTCACACCATTTAAAATAACTAACTTAACTTTCGCAAGCATAATAGAATTGTATATACCCCTGTAATATAGCAACATAAACACAACTCTTTGAGGCTTTTGTGACTTCCTTGTGTCTTTTGTGTAATTGTAATAGGCTATATCACAAAGTAACACGAAGTATTGCACAAAGAATACACAAAGAATTTAAAAAAATAATTAGGTGACTTATTAGCAAGTATATAAACAAGTTTAAAGTGAAGTATTTAGTTAGATATCAAGGGGATAAGTTGGATGCGAAAGCTAATTAACTAAACCACACTCACACCCACAACCAAACCCAAAAAAGTTACAGCAACCGCCATAATTGGCATAAACTCATTTTTGATACCGTATTTTTTTTACGTTACTTTGCCTGAGCTAAAAATTACATCTCGCAATTTTTGCAAACACCTTCAGCACACACATTTACAGTACAGCAGTACTGATACATTTTTAAAACATTACAATTTTATGAGCGGTTTTTTTGGATGCATCTCAAAAACAGATTGTGTAGCCGATGTTTATTATGGCACCGATTACCATTCGCATCTGGGCACGAAAAGGGCAGGATTAGCCTATTACTGTAACAAAAAAGGGTTTCAACGGGCAATTCACAGCATTGAGAATGGCTACTTTCGCAATAAGTTCGAAGATGATATCGCTGGATTTGTAGGAAATAGCGGGATAGGCGTTATAAGCGATTCCGAAGCGCAACCAATAGTGCTTACCTCTCATCTGGGCCGATTTGCAATTGCTACCGTAGGACGGGTAAACAACCTCGACGAGCTTGAGAAGTACTTTATAGATCAACGTCGAACATTTTCTGAAACTAGTCAGGGCGGTATTAACCCCACCGAGCTTGTTGGCATGCTTATTTCCGAAGGAAATAGCTTTGTCGAGGGTATTCGCAGGGTTTTTGATAGGATTAAAGGTTCATGCTCCATTATGCTTTTAACCGATGAGGGCATACTGGCTGCACGCGACAAGTTGGGTCGAACACCCATAGTAATTGGAAAAAAGGAGGATACGTACTCGGTGGCATTCGAAACCTGCTCTTTCTCAAACTTAGGGTACGAAATTGACAAGTATATGGGGCCAGGCGAAATAATTCGACTAACTGCCGATGGGTATGAGCAGCTACAAAAACCCCACGATAAGATGCAGATATGCTCGTTCCTCTGGGTTTACTATGGCTATCCCCCATCATTCTACGAAAACATTAATGTTGAAGAGTGCCGCTACCGATGCGGAGCCGCTTTAGGAAAATACGACACGGAGGAGGTTGATTTTGTTACCGGCATACCCGACTCGGGCATTGGCCATGCCATTGGGTACAGCAACCAGAGGTACGTTCCGCTTATGCGCCCGTACTCAAAGTACACCCCAACCTGGCCCCGCAGCTTTATGCCTCAGAATCAGCAAATGCGAAAGCTTGTATCTAAAATGAAGCTTATTCCTAATCCAGCACTCATTAAAAACAAGCGCGGCGTTTTTCTCGATGATTCAATAGTTAGGGGAACTCAGCTTACCGATAACGCTAAGGATTTATATGCCGCAGGCATAAAGGAGGCACACATTCGCATTGCTTGCCCTCCCCTTACCTTTCCGTGCAAATTTTTAAACTTTAGTCAATCGCGCTCAAATCTCGATTTAGCCACCCACAAAGCGGTTTACCAGCTAACCGGCAAAACCGATGTTGATATGCGCGAGTACTCCGATACCAAAAACGGAAACTATGCTGCAATGGTTGAGCAGATGCGAAAGAATTTGGGTCTGAACACCCTAAAATTCCAAAAGGTAAACGATTTAGTCAAGGCTATTGGCCTACCCAAAGAGAAGCTCTGTACACATTGCTTCGATGGCTCGAGCTATTTCAATCCACATAGCTAATTAACAGGTGGTTAAAAAGCACTTCCAAATCATAACCTTTACAATTGCTTAGCTTTTTGGGTAAGCCAGTGTCAAAGGCACGAATGAAATCATACATTCATCTTTAATACATTCGATGAATAATGCGGGTTAATACGATTTGATAATGGGGTTTTTGGTGATTTAGCGTAGAAAGCAAAAATTTAAAATACTCCACATAAAGTTTCAACAAAATTGGCTCCACGCTGGCAAAAGGCATGGTATATGCTAAACAAAAACTATATTTGTATAAACCTTTATAAAGATGTACGAAACGCTAACAAAATCGGCCTTTTTTGTTGGTTTAACCAGCTCCGAGCTTGCCGAACTATTTCAAAAAACTCCGCACTCCGTAAGGTCGTTCACAAAGGGGCAAACCATTATGCAGCGCGATGAAGAGGTTAATTACCTATGGATTATCATCGAGGGTATCGTAAAGGGTGAAATGGTCGATTTCTCAGGAAAAATACTTAAGGTAGAAGAAATTCACGCCCCTCACCCCTTGGCTCATGCAGTCATATTTAGCCATGCCAACAGGCTTCCGGTTGATGTGGTGGCTCTAACCGACTGTAAAATCTTATACATCCCAAAAGCCGATGTTTTAAGAATGCTTCAGAGCAATGCTGTTATTCTAAACAACTTTTTAATGGCCGTTTCGAATAGGGCGCATTTTCTTACCACACGGCTCTGGCTACTCTCATTTAAAACCATTAAAGAAAAGGTTGCACACTACCTGCTCTCACTGAGTAAAAACGAGGGTCGAACTACGCTTATTCTCTCTAAATCGCATCAGGAGCTGGCCGAGCTCTTTGGCGTAACCCGCCCCTCGCTAACCAGGGTATTTGGCGAAATGCAGGATGAGGGAATAATATTTGTAAAACGGCGTGAGGTAACTATTTTGAATAGAAATAAAATGCTTGAAATGATTAAGTAGACTGACGGTCAGGCTGAGCGAAGCCGAAGCCTAAAATAAACCACATTGAAATACGATTTATCAAAATTATAAGAAACTTGCATTATATTAGAATCAATTTTCTATTTTTGTGGTTCACAAAAACAAATACCATTTAAACTATGGCATTGAAAGAAATAATGGCAATCTCTGGCTACTCAGGCCTGTACAAGTACGTTTCGCAAGGACGAAACGGGATAATTGTAGAATCGTTAACCGATGGTAAAAGAAGCCACATCTCTGCTTCGGCAAAAGTTAGCGCGCTGTCTGATATCGCAATCTTTACCAACGATGGTGAAAAATCGCTCAGGGAGATTATGAATAGTATTAAAACTAAAGAGAATAGTGGCCCCACTATTTCGCATAAGGCTAGTAAGGATGAACTAGTGAAGTTCTTTAGTGAAATTGAACCTAACTACGATGCTGATAGGGTTTACGTATCGGATATAAAAAAGGTAATAGCCTGGTATAATCAGCTACAAAGCATAGATATGCTCAATTTTGATGAGGAGGTTGAGGAAGAGACCAACGAGGAGGAAAATACAAAAGATTCTGAGGAGGTTAAGGATGAGAAGACCCCAGCGGAAAAAAAAGCTACGCCCCAAACCGATGAGGTAAAAGAGAAGAAACATTCAACACCAAAGAAAGCAGCTACCACCAAAACAAAACCTGCTAGCGGAGCAACTCCAAAAAAATCATAGTACTATTTGAGAATAGAAAAAGCGGTTGTCGAAAATTTGACAACCGCTTTTTACTTTACAAACTAACTTAACAACTCTATCCTTTACCTTTCCCTTTTGGGGGATCTTTAACTATGTTTTCGCGCATTGTGGTATCCGCCTCAATATTTTTGAACTTGTAATAGTCCATAATACCCATATTACCCGAACGGAAAGCCTCGGCCATAGCCTTGGGTACCTCAGCCTCGGCTAAAATAACCTTAGCCCTAGCCTCCTGAGCCTTAGCCTTCATCTCCTGCTCAAGTGCAACGGCCATAGCCCTACGCTCCTCGGCTTTTGCTTGGGCAATATTTTTATCGGCATTGGCCTGATCCATTTGCAGCTCGGCACCAATGTTTTTACCTATGTCGATATCGGCAATATCAATCGATAAAATTTCGAATGCTGTTCCAGCATCTAAGCCCTTTTCAAGCACCACACGCGAAATAAAATCGGGATTTTCGAGCACCTTTTTATGCGAATCGGCCGAACCAATGGACGACACAATACCCTCGCCAACACGGGCAAGTACGGTCTCCTCACCTGCACCACCAACCAGCTGCTTTATATTTGCACGAACCGTAACACGCGCCTTAGCAATAAGCTGAATTCCATCCTTGGCAACAGCCGTAACGGGCGGTGTATTAATAACCTTCGGGTTAACCGACATCTGCACAGCCTCAAACACATCCCTACCCGCTAAATCAATGGCGGTTGCCATCCTAAAATCGAGAGGAATGTTAGCCTTCTGCGCCGATACTAGGGCATGAACAACCTTTGATACTCGCCCACCTGCCAAGTAGTGCGCCTCAAGATCGTTACGATGAAGATCAATACCAGCCTTTGTTCCCTCTATTAAAGCCTGTACTATAACTCTGGGTGGCACCTTACGCCAGCGCATTAAGATAAGCTGTAGTAACGACACCCTAACACCGCTAACCAAAGCCGAAAACCAAAGGCCTATTGGCACAAAATACAGTATTAACCACAGGGCGGCAATACTTACCGCAAAAATTATAAGATAAATACCTACTCCACTCATTTTAGTTATTTTTTAGTTTAACAATAGCTACAGCTCCTTCTATTCTGATTACAATAATATCTTCTCTTGAATCGATATACTCGCCCAACGATTTAGCTTCTATCACTTTATCGTTAATTCGCACCTTGCCCATGGGCGAAAGGCGGCTTACCGAAATACCCTCATCGCCAGGATTAATACCTAAATCCTCATTGTTGTCCCCAACACTACCCTCAATATTAGTATTGAGCATAAACTTTTTCCAAGTTTTGGATCGTAGGGCCAATGTAACGGTTAATAGGGTTAAAAAAACAGTTGAAAAAAGCGTAATATGCCCCACTGTATTTCCAAAACTATGGTACGCCCAAAACACTCCTCCTACTAGGCTGGCCAACCCGCCAATACCTGCAACCGTAACACCTGGAATGAGTAGAAACTCAACCACAAAAAGGAAGAGCCCCACTAAAATTAAGATAATAAATCCTGTCATTAATGTTTAGTATAAAAAAACGTAAGCCACTTACTACTAATCAATTGTTGCCGATAAACCTCTTCTAATTAATTCATTGCGCATTAATCTGAGCGACTTAAGTGAGCCCGATTTAACATGGCACTTCCCTTTGTAATGGGCAATTAGCGTACACTGCTCGGCCTGATGATTATTATGCTCACACACCTCAATGAGCGTATCAATAACAAATTGATACTCGTTTACTTCATCGTTAAACAGAATTAAACCAGACGGAGGCTGAATGTTAGCAAAGTTCTTATGAACCTCACTGGGGCTAGCTGTTGATTTTCGTCCCATTTTATTTAAAATATGGTTGCTAAATTACTAATTATCCGTATCAACCGCAACAACAAACGCATTTTTTATTCCGCTAGCTATCAAATTATCTTTTACCCTATTGGCTTCATCAAGGTTGGTAAATGAGCCGATTGAATACGTATGCCCTCCCTTGCCATCCGATTTGCGTATTATATCTTTACCTAGAGCTAATGCTCTTATAGTTTGCGAGTCTTCGGCCGATAACCTATCCATTACCCTAAGTTCAACTACGTAAAGGGCAGCATCCTGCTTAATATCTATTCGGGTTTCGCTTGCATCGGTAACTACTGGGCGTTGCGCCTCTGTTTCTTCGAGCGATTTTGCCCTCGAAAGCGACACCGACCTACCATCGTACCATGCAACAATAAACGCATCATTAAAGCCAAGTTTACGAATTTCGGGCAGTGCTTCCTCGGCATCTGCAATGTGCCTAAAATTACCTGCAAAATACTTGGTAATTGCACCGTTTCGCAGGGGCTCAAACCACAATGGGGTCATCCCCTTAAACACGCTAAATTTTACCTGCTGGCTAAATACTGCGAACTGAATCTTGTAAATTAGCCCTTTGGGCAACGGCAAATGCGCCGGAATTGGATTATCTTTTGAATAGGGTGTTTTATCTAAAATTTGGAATGGCGGCTCTTTGTCGGGTTCAAACTCAAATTCGCCTGTAGCTAGGGGCTTGCTATCGTCCCGGGTAATGGTTAGGTGGTTTTGCTCCTGACTATCGTCCACAGATGGCTCGTTAACCAGCTCATTTCTAGTTTTTTGTGTGGCACTGGGAAGCGTATATCCAAATATATCCTGCTCGAGCCGATATATTTTACTTAGCTGCTGCTGTACAAACAGATGCACGCCCCACAGCTTTGCAAATGCAATCTCGAGCCTAACCACACCGAGCTCGTCGAGCAGTAGGGCTTCGTATTCCGACTCAACCTGTTCGCTTGGGGTTGCGTTATTCCTTATGGCTGTAGCAGACCTAAAATGCGATGTAGCCCTGTCGATATGAGCTTTTATATCGCTGTTATCATTGGCATCAGCCTTAATTAAAGCTACAGAAATACAATCGCTGTAATGCTTCTTTTTACCCCCAATATAGCTTGAGAGTAAGCTGTTAAAACCCTTTAGTTGGTCTAGATAGTCAGCATATTGACGAGCATACTCTGCCGAATCGACAGATGGTTGCTCCAAAGTTTTATTCAACTTTTGTTGCTCCTGCTGAACCTTTGCACGCTGCTGCTGTACCCGGGGAACTAACTTCTCTAAGTTCGCCAAATTCCGCAGCTCGTCGGCCTGAAAAACAGTTGATGCATACTGTATTTGATATAGGAAATCGGGTTTATCGCTAGCATAGCTAATATCTGTTTTTTGGCTTGAAGAACGTTTACCGGTTAGGTACTCCTGCTCAATCTTGCTGGCATTGCCAAAATGTATATCGGCACTACGCTGAGCGCTGAGCAAATCGTTTTCGACCACCACCACCTTTGCCTCTAAATTTTTTCGCTGTTCGGCTGTTGTAATATAATCAAACTCTGAGCGCAATTTTTCTAGCTTCTCCCGTAACGAATCGGCTTGCATTTGATATTTAAAACCATTTGCAAGGGCTCTGGCATACTCAGCATCATTTTCAACTGCACTATATGATGCCGACGCCGATTTGGGCAATGACTTCCGCTGTTTTTTATCGGGTTGGTGGGAAGAAGCTGTTCCGTTTTGCTCGCTACCAGCATCATCTATATACAGGCCACCTATCCGCCAAACATTTTCAATATTATCGAAAGACCGACGAATTGGGCTATCATCAATTGCCATTAATACAACATCAACGCTATCGGTGGCAACGTTCCGATTAGTCATAAAAACAGCGTATTCGTCGTCGATATCAGGGATATAGAAAAAATCGTCGTAGGGCGAGCTGATGGGGAATCCCAAGTTTTCGGGGTCATTCCACCGGCCAGCTGATGGATTGTAAACGCTTCGGTAAATATCAAATCCACCCATACTATAGTGCCCTTTTGATGCAAAGTAAAGCGTTTGCCCATCGGGTGCAAGGTAAGGGTAATCCTCATCGAGAGCCGAGTTTATCACATCACCCAAATTTTGGGGTTTACTCCAAAAGCCATCATCAAGCATCTCAATAATAAACAGGTCGGTACCATAGGTTGTGGTAAGCCCGTAGCTCGAATACACAATTTTATCGCCCGGCTCAGGGTTATTGGGATAGAAAATTAACGATGAGTAATTTTGTTTAAGGTCCTCCTTGGTTAGCAAATCTTTTGGGGTTTGAATAAAATTTCCATCGGCAGGTTTAGTTACCACAAAGTTGCTAAAATCATCAGCCTCAACACGTTTTATATCAGATATTTTAGGCTCGTAGATATACTTAAGCATAAACTCGCCATTCTCACATTCGCTCACAAGAGCCTCAATCTCCTTAACGCTAACATCTTGATTGCTACTATTTATTGTATACCTGCGGTAGTACGAAATTGCATCGTCGAACTGGTAGTTTAGCTGGTATGCCCTACCCAAATAGTAGTATACCAGTGCTGGCACGTCCTGTGTTGACGCATACTGAAGATACTGGATAGCTTTACCCAAATCACGCGAGGCATTTAGATACGAAACCCCGAGCTGATAATGATATGTGGGCTCTTTGGGGTATGATTGTAATAAATCTTCTAAATATGGAATGGCCTCGGCGTACTGCTTGGTATTAAATAGCGAGTCGACCAAAGCAGCTCTGTCTTCACTATTACTCTGTGCTACTGATGTTTGTGTTAACAAAACAACGACCAGTAGGCTTATAGCTAACCAGATTCTTCGTATTATTTTATGCAGCATGTATAATCACTTAAAAATTTCGGTTAAAATTACATTAATTATTCGAAATTCATAGCGTATTACACGGTTACGTTTGGTTAAAAAAAACATGAGAGGGCATGTTAGCCCGCATTACTCATCAGATTTGCTAAAGATGAATGTAAAGGCGGGTTACCCCGACTTAGTGCAGCCCAATTTTGGGCAACAAAATTGGTTGTGAAACTTAGTCGCTGTCGAAGACCCCAATTATTCGAAAGAATAATTGGGGTTAGAGCAATTACTAAATATTTACACTATTTTTGCAACCACTTTCGTCGTAAATCAAAATATTATGGTTAAACCCTCAGATTTCTATAGTACCCGACTTCGGCAACTCTCTTCAGAAAAAAAGCGCATTGAGCAAAGGCTATTTTACATCTACCTGCTTCGGCTATTCGCTTTTACCCTGTTTATTGTTGTTCTGGTTCAAACAATACAGAAAAATGGAGAATCTTGGTACATTGTGGCATCGGTTGGTATGCTAGCCCTTTTTTTTGTAATGGTAAGGTGGCATGGCGTTGTTATTCAACGTAAAAGATGGGTTGAAAAGAAAATTGCCGTAAACATAAACGAGCAAAAGTTTCTAAAATTCGACTACGTGGAATTTAGCAATGGCGAGGAGTACAAGTACTTAGCTCCGAATTTAGCTGCCGATTTCGATATCTTCGGTAGCTCATCGCTTTTTCAATACATAAACAGAACGGTTACCCCTGAGGGAGGTGAACAGCTGGCAACAAATCTTTGTAGCTGGAGTATCGATAGCCAAACCATTACCAGCAAGCAGGAGGCAATACAGGAACTTGCGGGTAAGCCAATGTTTCTAGAAGATTTTCAGGCACAAAAATTTAGCCCAACCCATATAGCAACCAATTTAAACAATCTGTTGGATTGGTTTAACACGCCCATTATTGTAACCCCAAAAGTAAAGCTGCTAATATCCATTTATACCATAACATTTGCAGCAACATTAATTATGGTAATACTATCGATTTTACCAGCCATAACGCTCGCTTTTCTGTTGATTATAGCGATGCTGATTGTTTTCAGGTTTAAAAAACATGTTGATAATGCGCACGCTAAGCTGGGTCGAAGCACCAAGCTGTACCAAACCTACTCAAACCTAATTTACAGTATTGAGCACGAAACATTTAAGACGCCCCACCTTAAAGATATTCAGGATAGCTTTAAAAATGATGATTTAAAAGCTAGCGACAGCATATCGAAGCTATTTAAGCTATTAAACAGATTCGACCTCCGGTTTAACATGGTGGTTAATATCCTTTTTAACGCCACATTCCTATTCGATTTACAGGTACTAAGCCAGCTAGAGCAATGGAAAGCTAAGCACAAACCCTTTGCAAGCAGCTGGTTTGACAGCGTGAGCAAATTTGATAGCCTGCAAAGTTTTGCCCGATTTGCCTATAACAATAATGCGACTACTGCATTCCCTACCATTAATGCAAATACAACATGTATTAAAGGCGAAGATGTTGGACATCCATTAATACCAATAGATAAAAGGGTTAACAACAATATCGACTTTTGCGGCCAACCCAAGCTTATTGTGGTTACGGGAGCCAACATGGCAGGCAAAAGCACCTTTTTACGAACGCTGGCAATAAACCTTATACTGGCGCACAATGGCGCTCCGGTTTGCGCTTCGAGCTTCGAGTTCTTTCCATGCAACATCGCATCGAGCATAAATATCCACGATTCGCTGGCCAATAACGAGTCGTACTTTTATGCCGAGCTTAAACGAATAAACCGAATAATTGAGCAGGTTAGCGAAAATCCTAAGACGCTGGTTTTTCTCGATGAAATTTTACGCGGAACAAACCCGAACGACAAGCAGCTGGGCTCAATAGGGCTTGTAAAAAAGCTGATTAAGCTAAACACTTTTACCATTATTGCTACGCACGATTTAGCCATTGGCGACCTGGAAAAAGAGTATCCAAACATTGTAACCAACAAATGCTTTGAGGTTGAAATAGAGGACGACAAGCTCATTTTCGACTATAAGCTAAAGGAGGGGATTAGTAAAAAGCTAAACGCCTCGTTCCTTATGCGGAAAATGAATATTATTGACTAATATTTGTTCTCAGCGAAGCATCGCCTCCATCGCGTCTTATAAGGTTGTAAAGCATCTACAATAATATAAAACTAAAAATTAGCCGCTTAACCTTTCAGCAGCAAAAGAACCAAAAGGGTAAAACGTTTTTAAAATAGCTACTATTGATTCTATTAGTAATTAGCCCGCATTATTCAGCATATTTATTTATTAGGGGTGAATGCAAATGTGGGCTACCCTACATAGTCGAGCCCAATTTTGGGGAGCAAAATCGATTGAGAAACCTGGTCGCTATCGGGGGACAGCTATTATTCGGGCGAATAATTGGAGTTAAAATATTGGTAATTAGGCCTCTTTTTTTCTTCTGCTAATCTCTGCATTAATCAATGCTAATTCTCTGGTAGTCTGACCTGCAACCGAGGTGTTTTCTTCTGCCCTGCGAATTAAATAAGGAACTATGCTTTTAACCTTTCCGTAAGGTATGTACTTAGTTACATTATAACCTGCCTTGGCAAGATTAAAGCTAATATGATCGCTCATTCCATATAGCTGCGAGAACCAAATTCTATTGTCGTCTTTTGCAATGTTTTTTTCTGCCATTAGCTCCGCTAGCTTCAAATTACTTTCCTCGTTATGCGAGCCGTTAAAAATGGAAAAATGCTCAAGATTATCCACAGCAAATTTTATTCCTGCATCATAATTATTGTCTGTTGATATCTTATCTGGCTGTATTGGTGATGGGTAATCTTTTAATGCAGCACGTTCTCTTTCTTTTTCCATATATGCACCCCTAACAAACTTAGCACCTATGGTAAAGCCTTTTTCCTTAGCCCTCTCTAGCTGTGCTGCTATGTACTCCAATCTGTCAGTCCTGTACATTTGGTATGTATTGAAAACTACAGCCTTTTCCTTATTATACTTTATCATTAATTTTTCAATAAGGTTATCTAAATACCCCTGATACCACGAATCTTCAGCATCAATCATTATAGGAATATCATTTTCAGAAGCTGTCCTACACAATTCTTCTACTGAATTTTCAAAAAAGGCTTTTCCTTCCTTCTCTTTTTCGTATAAATCGCTATTATCACCAATGCGAGTTAGCAGCTCTTTTGAAGCGAAAGCTGTTGGCTTAAATACCGCGAATGGAATATTGGGATGCTTAGCTGCATGTACCACTGAATCGAGTGTCTCTCTTAGTGTAGCTTTCATTACCGTTCTATCAGTGCTACCCTCAACCGAGTAGTCTAATATACTTTTAACATTGTACTTGTTCAACAACCTCACAGTATGTTCACAATCGTCTAATGTTTCACCACCTACAAAATGCTGGTATAAGGTTGGTTTTATTGCCCAACCTATTGGAAAATTAATTTTTAATGCAAAATTGGCCAAGGCTTTGCCTGTTTTAACCATTCCATTGCTTGCTATTGCTTTAAATAAAAATTTTGACTGCTTTAAATTGCTTGTACTTTTATATTCAAAAGCTATTTTGGTGTCGTTAAAATTAATCATTGCATAAAGTTTTAAAAGTGAGGACACAAAAGTAAGAATTATTAAATAATTCTTCAATATAAGCAAAATAATTTTACTCTAGTACTATGCGGTACTATTGCTACCTTACAAACAATTCAAAGGTAAACCAGTACCATTTTAAAAAAAGCAGGGAGTATACTATACCAATGAACAATATCTATCAACATACTGTTTTGCTTTTTGGGGTGTGCTTACCCCGCATTACTCATCAACTTTGCTAAAGATGAATGCAAATGCGGGTTATCCCAACTATTCGGATGAATAATTGGGGTTAGGGTGCAAAAAACATGGCATGCACTTGTGTTAAGAAACATACAAGAACAGAGCTGGTCAGCAAGTGCCTGATTAAAAACGAATTAAGGTTCAGATAAGTTTTTCAAAAAAGAGGCGACTTTTTCACTTTATAGAAGAAACAATGTGCTATACGTAAAAAATATTTACCTTTGGTTTCTTATTCATATCGACAATATATATTTAGTCTTTGCAGTCGTAAAATACATAAACTCAAGAATCCATGATTTTAGGCTTACTAAAGGAACACGGTGCCGAAACCCGTGTAGCGTTGCTCCCCGAAACCGTAAAGGTTTTTACCGACCTAAAGGTTGAAGTACTGGTGGAAAAGGGAGCTGGTGAATCTGCTTTTGCTGCAGATACCGACTATCAGGCTGTTGGAGCAAAAATTGTTTCGCGTCTGGAATTATTTGACCAAGCAGAGGTGCTGCTGCAAATACAGCCCCCTGCAAGTGATGATATTGAAAAAATTAAAGCGACCCAGGTTTGGATTAGCGCATTTAATCCGCTTTGGGAAACTGAACTCGTAAAAACCTTTCTTAAAAAAGGGATTACCACGTTTAGCCTCGATTTAATACCTCGTACCACGCGAGCCCAAGCCATGGATATTCTATCGTCAATGGCAACGGTTTCGGGCTACATGGCCGTTCTGGAAGCAGCGTCAAAACTACCCACATTCTTCCCAATGTTTATGACAGCTGCTGGTACTATTCGCCCGGCCAACGTGCTTATTTTGGGTGCTGGAGTTGCGGGCTTGCAAGCCATTGCCACAGCACGTAAGCTGGGTGCACAGGTTCAGGTTTTCGACGTTCGCTCGGCCGTTAAGGAGGAGGTTATGAGCCTAGGCGGTAAATTTGTTGAGGTAGAAGGCGCAACTGAAGACAAGGCTGCCGGAGGATATGCCGTTGAGCAAACCGAAGAGTTTAAACAGAAACAGCAGCAGGCCATAAATGATCACGCTGCCAAAGCCAACGTGGTTATTTGTACCGCGCAAATCCCTGGAAAGAACGCACCCGTATTGCTGCCAACAAAAGCGGTTGAAGCCATGAAACCGGGTTCGGTAATTATCGATTTAGCTGCATCAACAGGCGGTAACTGCGAGCTAACAAAAGATAACGAAACCCTTATGCACAATGGGGTAACCATTATTGGCCAATCGAACTACCCTGCCCATAAATCCATCGACGCCAGTAGGATGTTTGGTAAGAACGTGCTAAACTTCATGAAGCTTATCATAGCCGAAGAGGGTAAGATAAACCTTAACTTTGAGGATGAAATTGTGAAAGGAACATGCATAACCCACAGCGGTGAGCTATATAACGAGAGGGTAAAATCAATAATAGAAAAAGCATAAAGATATGGAACAAGCATTAACATTTTTTTTCGAATACAAGGAGGCTATATTCATTATCGCCCTATCGATATTCGTAGGCATTGAAGTAATATCGAATGTACCTGCGGTGCTGCACACCCCGCTTATGTCGGGTGCAAACGCAATTAGCGGCGTAATTATAGTTGGAGGAATAATACTGGTAGGACACGCCGATTTGACCACCTTTTCGCTGAATTTGGTGCTAGGGATTTTAGCCCTAATTTTTGGTACATTGAACGTGGTAGGCGGCTACGCCGTTACCGACAGGATGCTCGAAATGTTTAAAAAGAAAAAAAAGTAAAAACTCATGGATAAAGTTTTAGGAACATTAAACGGAATGGAATTTACCATCGGCGATTCGCTGCTTGAACTGAGCTACCTGATTGCCGCACTTTTGTTTGTTTACGGTTTAAAATTGCTTTCGCACCCCGCCTCGGCCCGTCGCGGGAACCTTTGGGCAGCTGGTGGTATGGGTTTGGCTATGATTACAACGCTGTTTCTTCATAAAGATACCGCTGGACAAGGAATTCCATCCCTAAATATGTGGGTTATAATAGCTTTTATTGCTTTTGGTGCTGTAATTGGTCTAATAATAGCCCGCAAGGTAAAAATGACAGCCATGCCACAGCTAGTATCATTATTTAATGCTTCGGGTGGTGCAGCATCAATGCTGGTTGCTTTACTAGAGTACCCCAGTGCTGCTGCTGGCGATGTGGGCTCGATTCTAGTTACCGTACTCGGACTAATTATAGGTTCTATAGCTTTTAGCGGAAGTGTAATTGCCTACGGTAAACTCGACGGAAAGGTGGGCAGCATTATAAAACCTTTTATGACCTACCTTAACCTGTTATTACTACTGGTAACCATAGCATTTGGTGCTTTTATAGTTGCTTCGTCTACCTCACCTGCCCATATGGTATGGGCAATATATACCCTAATGGCTATTTCTATAGTTTACGGAATAACATTCGTAATGCCAATTGGCGGTGCCGATATGCCAGTTGTTATATCGCTACTAAATGCGCTAACGGGTGTTGCAGCAGCAATGGCAGGATTTATTTATAGTAACCAAGCCATGATTCTTGGTGGTATTTTGGTAGGAGCCGCCGGTATGATTTTAACCATGCTGATGTGTAAAGCCATGAATCGCTCGCTAATAAATGTTATTATTGGTGCATTTGGTAGTGCCGGTGCGGCTGGTGCTAAGCACGAACAGGGTACCGTAAAAGAAATTCAACTAAGTGATGCTGCTGTTCTGCTAAGCTACTCGCAAAAGGTTGTAATAATCCCTGGTTATGGTTTGGCCGTGGCACAAGCACAGCACATAGTTCATGAGCTAGATATGCTACTGGAAGACAAAGGTGTTGAGGTTAAATACGCCATTCACCCAGTGGCTGGTCGTATGCCAGGGCATATGAACGTTCTGCTTGCCGAAGCCGATGTTCCTTACGAGCAGCTAATAGAAATGGACGCCATTAACCCTGACATGCCCAACGTTGACGTTGCCATTGTTGTTGGAGCCAACGACGTGGTTAACCCCGCAGCACACGATGATCCGAGCAGCCCAATTCATGGAATGCCGATTATTGATGCACACCTTGCCAAAAATATCATTATAATGAAACGTGGTATGGGTAAAGGATATGCGGGAATTGAAAACGCCCTATTCTTTAACGATAAAGCCAGCATGCTATTTGGTGATGCAAAAAGTTCCATCCAAAAATTGGTGAATGAAATTAAAAGCATGTAGCAATACCATATTTAGCGGCTAATTCAAATTTCAAGAACATAGGTTAGTGCTAACAGAAACAAAAAAGCAATCTCAAAAATAATGAGATTGCTTTTTTTTCTGTTTCCCGTACTACTTTTTAGGATAAATTTTATTCAATTGTAATACAGTATCTTAGTCGTTATATTTATTACTATTGGGGTGTTCCAAAATCATCAATAATTTATTTGTAACCAGGTTCCCCATTCGGTTCAGGCTGTGTCTGTATAGGTTTACCAGCAGCAGGCTCTCCCTGTATAGATAATCAAAACGATTCCAAAAAAACAGGTAGGAAAAGGGGCGTTAGCCCTGCTATCTTCGTAGAAAGGGATTGCCGAAGTTCGATAACCCCAATTACGACAGCTGCGAGGAATTAGAGAAAAACCCTCGCTTCTTCTTATTCTTGTTATCAATTTTTAAACACTTGTAGGTATCAACCAATGCTTTTTTGTTGTCGGTAATAATTAGCAGTATATCTTGTGGATGTAAAACTGTTTGACCCGTTGGAACAAAGTAATTTTGACCCCGTTTTACCAGCACCGCAAGGGTATGGTTAGGTAAAGACAAGTCCATCAACCTATTGCCATCTTCTATCATGCTCTCGGTAATAATAATTTCAGCAGTAGTAGATTTAATATCATCTGAGAGCTCGATATCAAACTCCGTTAGCTGCTTAATTTTAGAGGGCTGCTCGGCCAAGCCCAGCCATTTTGCCACAATAGGAATAGTGGTACCCTGAACTAGCAGGGACACCAAAGTACACAGAAAAACAATGTTAAATATGAGCCTTGCATGGGGAACATTCTCAACAACAGGAAAAATTGCAAAAATAATGGGTACAGCTCCTCTTAGCCCAACCCACGAGACAAACGTTTTATCCTTAAGTGGCATTTTACGGAAAGGTAGCAAGCAGAAGAATACGGTAACAGGGCGTGAAATTAGTATAATGGCAAGACTTATTATTAACCCAGGCACCAGTATTGGTACTAGCTCATGAGGCCTTACCAGTAATCCTAAGGTCAAGAACATAAGCATCTGGCTCATCCAAGCTAATCCATCAAAGAAATTAAGGGAAGAACGCTTGTGTACAAACTTGCTATTCCCAATTACTAACCCTCCAACGTATACAGCCAAATATCCATTCCCTTTAACAAAGTAGGTTAATGAGAAGATAAAAATACAGAAAGTAAAAAGCAAGATAGGGTAAAGAGAATCGTTGCCAATTTTAATTCGGTTTATTACAAATACGGTTAGCTTACCGAGTAAAAACCCCACGAAAGCACCAATAATTAGCTGAAGGACTAAATTGAATCCAACAATCCAGTAATTGGGTACAGCCTCCATTTTAATAATTTCGATTAGGGTAATAACCAGAACATACGCCATGGGGTCGTTACTACCGCTTTCAAGTTCAAGCGTTGGGCGAAGGTTGTTTTTTAGATATAACCCTTTTGAACGAAGAATGGAGAAAACAGAAGCGGAATCGGTGGATGACATCGTTGAGGCTAATAGTAGCGATGTTAAAAACCCTATACCTGCAGACTTCATCGTCATGCCTAAAATCCACCAAATCAATACTCCAGTAATAATTGCCGTTAAAAATACGCCAAGGGTAGCTAGTATTACTCCTCGTGCAACTATGGGACGTATTTCGTCAATCTTTGTATCCATTCCCCCCGAGAAGAGTATGATACATAATGCAATTGATGCAATAGATTGTGCAGCTTCAATATTTTCGAACTGTATGCCCAATCCATCGCTTCCGAATAGCATACCAACTGCCAGAAACAATAACAATGCAGGAACACCAAATCTAGAGCTGGCTTTACCTGCTAAAATACTCACAAAGAAAAGGGCTGCACCTACTATTAATACTAATTCAAGCTGAAGATCCATGAAACAAAAATTTTACGCAAATTTAGTAATTATTACCCAGAGCACCCCATTCTTTTATCATACTTATGGAATAACACCTACCTCAACCCCACTTATTCATTCGAATAATTGCTGTCGACCATGTTGGGGTAACCCGCATTTACATTCATCCTTGCTAAATTTGATGAGTAATGCGGGTTACCTATTTCGAAAGAATGTTGCATTATACGATGCCATCGGATTTTGCAAACCTTCCTCCTGCACAGAAAAGTTCAAGTCAAAACCCAAAAAACCAGCTTGCAATTGAGAAGTAGATTAAAACTCCGCAAATATCAGCGATTGAAGTAATTAGTGGGGCACTGGCTGTTGCTGGGTCAATTTTCAGCTTTGTAAAAAGAAAGGGCAAAAGGAGTCCTATCAGACTTCCATTTAAAACAACCAGCACCATTGTTATGGCAACAACTAAAACTATTTCGGGTGCTCTAAAACTTGCAACAGCGGCAACTGCTAGTGCCATTGTAATGCCAAGAAATAAAGCGACAACTATCTCTTTCCCAATTAGTTTATACCAGTCGGATACCTTTACATCCCCTATTGCTAAAGAACGAATCATAAGGGTTGCCGATTGCGATCCAGCGTTGCCTCCGCTATCAATAAGAAGGGGCAAAAAGAAAACCAATGATACTACCGATTGGATTAAATTTTCGAAGTTTGAGATAGCCGCACCTGAAAATATATTCATAAAAACCAACACCACTAGCCACACAACCCTATTCTTATATAAAAGGGGTATCCTCTCGGTTAAAGGATTGGATATTGCCTCCTGAAATGAGCCAAACTTATGAAAGTCCTCGGTTATTTCTTCCTCAACAACGTCCATAATATCATCAAAAGATACTATGCCTATCAGCGTTCCTTCCTCATTAACCACAGGCAAGGCTACCCTATCGTAGTCTCTAAAAACTTTAATGGCCGTTTCCTGATCATCCATTGCATTAAGCGCAACGAACTTACGGTCCATAAGCTCTTCAATCTTTGCATGGGGCGAGGATAGTATTATCTCCTTAATACGAATATCATCAACTAATTTCCAGTCGTCATCAACAATATAGATAACATTCAGCGTTTCTGAATCCTTACCGTATTGCCGAATGTGCTTAAAAGTTTGCCCCACCGTAAAGCGAGGCTTAACGGCAACGTACTCGGGGGTCATTAATCGTCCGATGCTATCCTCTGGGTATCCTAGTAGCTGAGAGGTAATTCCCCGTTCTCCTGGCGAGAGCCACTGCATAAGCTGCTGGGTTACTTTTCCAGGCAACTCCTCAAAAATTGCGGTTCTATCGTCTGGCTCTAGGTCGTTAAGCAGATCCGATAGCTCTTGTTGATTCTGGGCCAACCCCTCAATAATTTGCTCCTGCTTGGCGTGTGATAGTTGCTGAAAAACTTCCTTCGCTTGAATCCTACTGAGTAATCTGAATAAGATTATTTCATCCTTTTCCGACGATTCCTCAATCAGCTCTGCAATCTGAATTGAGTCGTACTCATTTAATGAATACTTTAGCGAAATCCATGCCTTGTCCTTTATTAATTGGCGAAAATTGGTTTTGAGTTCAACCATTGTCCTGTCTCCTTACATTAATTTCTATAAGGAAACATGAAGTTCCTTACAGAAGTATTGCTGTTTTACAACTATGATACGAGTCTTCGTCCATTGAAACTGCTTTTTAAAAAAATATGATTACAAAAGTACTTTATTTTTGGATAATAAGCCCATTATACATGGCATTTTAGGTCTTTAACCCAACTATTCATCCGAATAATTGGGGCTTCCAACAGGGATTAAGCCTAACAACCCATTTTGTTCCCCAAAATTGGGCTCAACTAGGTTGGGGTAACCCGCATTTGCATTCATCTTTTACAAATTTGATGAATAATGCGGGTTAAATGGTTTTTAGCTTCAATCCGATATAAATGGTTCTTGGCAGCGAGGGGCCATATATGTAGTCGCTATCCCGATTACGGTAATTATCAAAATCTTTCTGGTAAACGTTGGTTAGATTTTTAACCCCACCATAAATCTCGATTCCTGAATCGAGTGAATTAATGGGCAGGGTATACCCCAACTTAAGACCTACTTCTGCATACGATGGGGATGTTCTGTACTCATTGGGAACTAGCGTTTCGTTGGGAGAGTATTTTGCCTGTAGCATTTGCCCTGTGTATAAACCGTTTGCAGATATGCTTACTCTCGATGTTGGATTAAACATCAGAACAAGGTAACCGTAGCTGTTAGGTGTTCGTAAAAATTCTCTTTTCGAACCAAGTCCGCCGATGTACTCAATAGCTTCGGCATGTAGGCTCGATTGAACCGTAAAGCCTGCTTCAACTTGCGCTTTTTGATTATAATTTGCCCTAAGCTCAACGGTTGCACCCTTAACTGCAGCACCTGGCCCGTTCTGCTTTACGAATTGTTCGCCAAGTTCATCGGCACCAATGGGTTGCAAATAGAATGCATCGGCTAATTTCGTATAAAACCCCTCTAGGGTAAACCCTACTACATATTTTGGTTGAGGATAATCAAAATTTATAGACCCGCTAAAGCTATTCGATCGCTCTTCCTTTAGATTATCCGCCAAAGATATACGCGACACCCCGCCCCCGGCAAAAGCAATATGCATGTCCGCATCGAAAGCCTGTGGAGCTCTAAATCCTGTGCCCCATGTTAAGCGAAACTGGGCATAATTTTTCATCCTATACAGTAACGAAAGCCTTGGGCTGAGTATGGCGTGGTCGAGCAAATTATGCTTATCCGCCCTTAATCCTGCTAGAAATGTGAATGAAGATGACATTTTCCAATCACTTTGCAAAAAAGCTGCAATATTCTCTGTTTTCTGGTTGGTTCCATATTGATATTGAGGTATTGAATCAACAATATCATCCACAATATACTCAGCACCTGCGGTTAGCACATTACTCCCAATTAAAAACTTCTCAACTCTATGGTTTATCTGGGTTCCCGCTTGTAGCGTGAGGTTATCGGTATGCCCATAGGGTGGACTCGTTAAGTGTAACCTTTCGGCTTCATCAAATTCCAAATCGGATGCATACTCTTCCCTAACAGGGTAAAGACCAGTATAGTGCGCTCGGTCTGTTCTCTGACCAGCAAAATATGCAATAAATGAGCTATTATCATCATTAAAGTTTAGCTGATAATCAACCCCACCCATAAATATATTATGCTCCCGATCCTCTGACTGTTGAGCAAAATGAGCCGGCTCATCAATAATTTCGCCTCCATAACGATACTCGTACAAACTGGTAAAGTTTGCCTCTATCTTCTGATTTGGAGTTGGTTGAAAAAACAGGTTGCCGCCAAAAGAATTATTTCTAAGCTGAGGCAGCTCGGAGTAACCATCTTTCTCTACCGTTTGCGTACCATCATCATTAAGCGTAATGCCAGGATGATCGTAGGCATCACGATCCTGCCTATTTACAAAAAGAACCGCTCCAGCGTTTCGCTTCTTCGACACCATGGTAACATTGGCATTCATCACGTTATCTGTTGCCTGCTTATTAATTTGGTGGGTTGTATAGCTTACGCTATAATTATTACTTTTCGGTATATGCGTTATCACATTTACCGTACCCCCTATTGCACTTGAACCGTAAAGCGCCGAACCTCCACCACGAACCACCTCGATACGGTCGACCATATTTGCGGGTAGCTGCTCCATACCGTATAGCCCTATCAACGGGCTAAAAACGGGTCTGCCATTAATTAAAATTTGAGAATAGCCCCCTCCTAGTCCATTCATACGCAGCTGGGTATAGTTACACGTTTGGCAATCGGTTTCGATTCTCAGTCCGGGTTGAAACTTTAGCCCCTCAGAAATATTGCAAGCCTGAACAGCCTCGATATTTTTACTCTCCAACACATTTACTATAACTGGGCTTTCGGTTATTCGCTTAAACGTTTTTGTACCAGTTACAACTACCTGCTCGAGCGATATTGTTTCTTGCTCTAGTACGAAGTTTAGCTCTAGGGTTTTGTTCTCCTCAATTACAACCTCCTGCTTTGATGCCTGGTAACCCATTGATTTTGCAACAACAACAAACTTCCCAACGGGCAAATCGATTAGCATGTAGTGGCCAGTTTCGTCGGTTGTGGTTCCAATGGTAGTACCCTCTAAGTAAACCGTTGCATACGGAAGATGCTCACCTCCCGCTTGAACGTGTCCAAAGATATTGGCATCGGTGTGCGAAATCTCTTTAACAGCCTCATTGTCATCAGAATACTTATTACTAACTGCGTACTGAGCATTAGCATTTGCAAATAGTAGCGTAACAAAAAATAGTAGTAAAAGACGTTTCATTATGTATTTAATTTTCTGGTTTCACAAAGTGATATTGACA